>ENA-UESE01002443-UESE01002443.1-human-gut-metagenome-genome-assembly--contig:-NODE-2443-length-10805-cov-3.414523_pt1 | contig 10805 bp, 7 predicted proteins | sample MGYA00242995_ERZ507996 | MGnify/ENA primary metagenome ERZ507996 (study PRJEB26167, sample SAMN06115489) | human gut metagenome | host: Homo sapiens | place: China:Sichuan | collected 2015-04-15... | reverse complement strand
GTGCAGGAAGCAGCGGAGATGACCTGATCCTCAGCGGTCAGGGTCTTCTCGTTGACGGAGTAGACGATGGTCTTCAGATCGTTGCCTGCGGGAGCAGAGATAACGACCTTCTTTGCGCCAGCCTGGATGTGAGCCATGCTCTTCTCCTTGCTGGTGTAGAAGCCGGTGCACTCCAGAACGACATCAACGTTCAGCTCGCCCCAAGGAGCATCCTTTGCGTCCTTAACAGCGTAGATCTTGATCTCCTTGCCGTCGACGATGATGGAATCCTCGGTGGACTCGACAGTGTGCTTGCCCTCGCCGATCTTGCCGCAGAAAGAGCCCTGAGCAGTATCGTACTTCAGCAGGTGAGCCAGCATCTTGGGGCTGGTCAGGTCGTTGATTGCGACGACCTCGTAACCCTCAGCATCAAACATCTGGCGGAAAGCCAGACGGCCAATACGACCGAAACCATTGATAGCAACTCTAACAGCCATTGTAATAGTACCTCCTAATTATTTTACCCATAATCGGATAAATCACGGTATCTTTATTGTAGACCAAAACCGGCAAACTTTCAAGTGTCTGCTAAAAAATTAACAACACAATTTCATCTTTTTTGGCTTTTGTACGATTTTATGCACCCTTCCACAAAGCTTTTGTTCAATTACACCAAGAGTGCACAGCCGTTTTTGTCAGTTATTTCCAGCGTTTCCCTTTCCAATGCAGTCAAGCCCCATGCCGCCGATGCAGCAAAGCGCAAGACCGGAAAGCAGCTCCGGCAGCACCGCCGCAGCGCTGCCGCTAAAGCCTGCTGCCAACAGCAAAAATACCCGGGGCAGTTCCCAGCACAGGCACAGGCAGAAGGCTGCAAGCGCCGCAGCGTGCAGGGTGCGGCCGTTTTCCGGCTGGGGCAGGTACAGCGTGCGCGCCAGCGCCGCCAGAAACAACAGCGCCGCCAGCTCCTGCCAGACCGCTGCTGTGGGCTGCACCCTGTGCCAGCTGGAGCTGTTCTCCATAAAGCGCATCAGCACGTTCCAGTAAAACAGCGCACTGCCCGCTATGGCCAGCGGCAGACCGCCGGCAGGCGTTTTCCAGCCGTCCCGGCGCAGCCAGCTGCGCCCGAGGTTGCTCAGCCACACGGCACAGGCTACCTCCAGCAGAATGCGCACAAAAGTGCTTACCGTACCGGCAGCGAACACGAACTGCGCCGCGCCGGCAGCCAGCATACACACTGCCCCGGCAAAGGCCAGCACGCCTGCCGCCGGGCGGCGGCTGCGCAGCGGCTCCGGGGGCAGCGGGCGGCTGCGGCCAGCCAGCACTGCGGCCAGCACCACAGCGCCCAAGGCAAGATACCGCCACCACACCGCGCCTGCGGTGCACAGACCGGTGGCGGCGTCCGTAGCAAAGGCAAGGTCTGCGCCGCGGCCAAGGCCAAGCAGCACGCAGAGCAGGATAACAACTAACTCTAACGGTTTCATTAACGCTCCTCGATGGGCTTATATTTCTGGCGCACGCCCAGATACTTGTAGGCCGGGCGGATGATACGGTTGGCGAAGATCACCTCTTCCACCCGGTGTGCGCACCAGCCCGGCACACGGGCGATGGCAAACAGCGGGGTGTACAGATCCTCCGAGATGCCCAGCATATTGTAGATCAGGCCGCTGAACAGGTCCACGTTGGCGCACACCGGCTTGGAGCTGCCCTTTTCCTCGGCAAAGATGCCGGGTGCCAGCCGCTCGATGCTGCACAGCATATTGTACTCTTCCTCAAAGCCCTTTTCGTAGGCCAGATGCTTTGCGCGCTGCTTCAGGATGACCTCACGGGGGTCGCTGATGGTGTACACCGCATGACCCATGCCATAGATCAGGCCGGAGCCGTCGCCCGCCTGCTTGCGCAGGATGCGGCGCAGATACTCGCGCACCTCGTCGTCATCCTCCGGGTTCTCAACGTGCTTGAGGATATCCTGCAGCTGGCGGTTGACCATCAGGTTCGCGCCGCCGTGCTTGGGGCCCTTCAGGGCACCGATGGCCGCAGAGATAGCCGAGTAGGTGTCCGTGCCGGAGGAGGACAGTACGCGGGTGGTAAAGGTGGAGCAGTTGCCGCCGCCGTGGTCTGCGTGCACCAGCAGGCACATATCCAGCAGCTTTGCCTCCTCGTGGGTGAACTTCTGATCCGGGCGGTAGGTGCTGAGGATGTGCTCTGCCGTGCTCTGACCGGGCTTGGGCAGGTGGAAGAACATACTCTGTTTATCGTAGTAACGGCGCTTCATCTGATAAGCGTTCACCATCATGGTGGGCATACTGGCGATCAGGTTGATGCTCTGGTTCAGGATGTTCTCAAGGCTCAGATCCTCGGCGCGGTCGTCGTAGGAATACAAGCCCAGCACACAGCGCTGCAACTTGTTCATGATATTGGGCGAGGGAGCGTTCATAGTGTCCATGAAGCCGTCCGGCAGTGCGCGGGACTCCGCTAAGATCTCGCAGAAATCGTCCAGCTGCTCCCGGGTGGGCAGGCTGCCGAACAAAAGCAGCCAGATCACTTCCTCAAACACGAAGCGGTCGTTGCGGTAAGCCTCGTCCACGATCTCGTTGATGTTGACGCCCCGGTAGATCAGCTTGCCGGGGGTGGGGATCACATGACCCTCCTGATCCCTTTTGTAACCCACAACGTCACAGACGTTAGTCAGGCCGGCCAGCACGCCGGTGCCATCCGGGTTGCGCAGACCGCGCTTGACCCCCAGCCGCTCGCTGGTCTCCGGGTCGATGTAGTTGTTTGCGATGTACTCCTCGCACAGGGTACGCATGGTCGTCGGATCCAGCGTTGCCACTTCTGCGTGTGCAAAGTTCATAGGAATGCTCCTTTCCGTTTCTTACTTTTTATACTTTCCGATCCCGTCCATCCTACGCTCTGATGGACATACTTTTATAATATCGCTTTTGTGAAGTAAATTCAAGCGCTAAGTGTGCACTTCTCACCGCAAAGCGCAAAAATACCGGGTTTCTTCTGCGCATTTCCCGCCGGTTTGCACGCCGCCGGGCGTATTGTGTACCTGAAGCTCGCGTCCCGGGAGGAGGTCTAGTATGAAACGTTCCTTTTTGCTGCTGTGCGCCGTTCTGCTGGTGCTGGGCTGCGCCCTGCCGTGTGCTGCCTACCGCCTTGCCCGCATGACCCTTGCGCAGAGCACCGCTCCGTCCGCAGCAGAAGCATCCTCTGCCGCTTCGGAAGAAGGCAGCGGTCAGGCCACCTCCCCTGCTGACACAGCCGATACCGTCTGCTTTACGGATCAGAGCACCGGGCAGGCGGTGGAGCTGCCGCTGCGGGAGTATCTCATCGGGGCGGTTGCCGCTGAAATGCCGGTCAGCTGGCCGGATGAAGCACTGAAGGCACAGGCGGTGGCGGCGCACAGCTATGCCCTTTACCGCCGGGATCACAGCACGGAGGAAAACGGCGCATGGTTCACCGCAGACCCCGCCCGGCGGCAGGGCTGCCTGACCGATGCGGTGCTGCACAGCTACTGGGGCACCGCCTACGCGGCCAACTACGCCCGGCTTTCCGCGCTGGTGGATGCGGTACAGACGCAGGTGCTGTATTACGGGGACGCCCCCGCCGGGACAAGCTACTTTGCCATGTCCAATGGCCGCACCGAAGCCAGCGAGAACGTCTGGGGCACTGCCCTGCCCTATCTTGTACCGGTGGGCAGCAGCACCGACACCGCCGCCGACAACTATGAATACACCCTGAACCTTTCTGCCGCCCAATTACAGCAGCTGCTGGCCGAACGGCTGGGCATCAGGCGCAGTGGTTCGGCACGCCGATGCTCACCCCCTCCGGCTATGTAGACAGCCTGCCGGTCTGCGGACAGACGGTGCAGGGCACCGCCCTGCGCAAGGCGCTGGGGCTGCGCAGCACCTGCTTTACGGTGGTCTGGCAAAGCGGCACCTTCTCCTTTACCACAAAAGGTTACGGACACGGCGTAGGCATGAGCCAGTGGGGCGCAAAGGCGCTGGCAGAGCAGGGTGCAGACTACCGCGCCATTCTGGCGCACTACTACCCCGGCACGGAACTGCGGGGATAATGCAAATAGGGCTGCTGCACATCGCTTTGTGCAGCAGCCCCGAATTATGTTCAGATTTTTATCAGCCGAACAGCTGTGCAAACCAGCTTACGGTGGTCTCGGCGGCGGTCTCTACCGTGGTCTCCACCTGCTGGACCGTCTGCTGCAGCTTGGTGCCCTCGGCGTCCTTGAGCGACCAGTAGGTCTGGGTACTGCTTGCACTGCCGGACACCGTGAAGTCCGATGCAAAGCACAGGCTCTCGCCCGCAGAGTCCGTCACCAGCACCATATAGGTGTAGCTGCCCTCCGGCAGGTCTCCAAAGCGGATCTGGCTGTCCAGCGTGTTCAGAGAGAAAGCGGCGGCGTTCACCTGTGCCGCCGCGCTCTGCACAGTCTGGTCAGCTGCGTCCAGAACCGCCACCTGCACACTGGTCAGGGTAGTACCGGTGGCGCTGTTGGCTGTACCGGTCAGCGTCATGCCGCTGCCGGTGCGAAGGTTTACCGGGTAACGCACCCCTTCCAGCCGCAGGCCGTCGGCCTGTGCCGCCACGCTGTTATGATCTGCGGTGACGTACCAGTAGCAGGAAGATCTTGCAATGGACACGCTGGAGCTTGTAATAGGGATGCGGCCGTAGCCGATGTTCCCCGCCGGGTCGGAGCAATAGAAAATACCGTTGGTGTAGTCGGTCAGCAGCACCGCATGGGGCTGGGTACGGTCGTAAAGGACGATGCCCTCCGGGTGCTGCTCCAGTAGAGAGATCAGCACCGCCGTTTTGCTTTGCAGGCTGGAGGGCAGGGTGGCGTAGCCCACCTGCATTTCCTTATATGTAAAGCTGTGCGCAAGGCCGTTGGCCCATGCTGTGGAGCGCACACTGTTCTCGGTCACGTTCGTCCAATCGGTCAGCCCGTCAAAGTAGGCACGGCGGCGCAGCATCATGGCTGCGGAAGCCAGCGTGCAGGTGCCGCCCCGGCTCTGCTTGAAGTAGAAGCCTGCGTCCACGTTCAGATCCACTGCCAGTGCAGCGGGCAGACAGGTAAGCAGAAAGGCAAAGCTCAGTATCAGGGTCAGCAATCGTTTTCTCAGGGTGTGCGGTGCGGTGGTATTCACGGTTCGGTATTTCCTTTCTTGTTTCTTTGCGGATCTCATAGGGATCTACCGCTAAAAAGTATACCAGCCTGTAATCCTTTTGTAAACAATCTTCCGTCTATTTTCTCAATATCAACACGTTTTGGGGATATCCGTTGGCTGCTTTTCACAAATTTTTCTGCAATATTCCACGCATCTGACAAAATTTTGTCCTACCCACCGCACAAATATGAAAAGATATTTCTTTTTTCGCCCGTTTTTCGGGTGCCAAACTGCAAAAAGCACCCGCAGCATTCTCCCTGCATTTCATTGCAAAAAACGGGAAACTGCTGCGGGTGCTTTATTATTTATGCTTCTGACAGGCGTTCGGGTCACAAAATTTTATGCAGCTCCTGCACAAGGTCGCCGATCACGATGGGCTTGGACAAAAAGCCGTTCATGCCGCTTTCCAGCGCGTTGCGGCGATCCTCGTCAAAGGCGTTGGCGGTCATGGCAATGATCGGGAGCGTTGCCCGGGCAGGGTCGTCCAGCGCGCGGATCTTCCGGGTGGCGGTATAGCCGTCCATGATCGGCATCTGCACATCCATCAGCACCAGATCATAGCTGCCCGGCGCTGCGGTGCTCACCTTTTCCACCGCCACAGCGCCGTTTTCAGCCGTATCGACAAGGAAGCCGTACTCCCGCAGAATTTCCTGTGCGATCTCGCGGTTCAGCTCGTTGTCCTCTACCAGCAGGATGTGCTTGCCCTTGAAGTCGGCGTTCTTTTCCGGCAGAAGCCCCTGCGCCGCATCCGTCTGTTTCTGACCGAGGGCGCTCATCAGGGTCTCGCGCAGGTCGGACATGAACATGGGCTTGGAGCAGAAGGCGGTCACACCGGCTGCTTTTGCTTCCACCTCGATATCCGACCAGTCGTAGGCAGTCAGGATGATAATGGGCGTATCATCGTGCAGGCTGCGGATCTGGCGGGTGACCTCGATGCCGTTCATATCCGGCAGGCGCCAGTCGATGATATAGGCGTGGTAGACATCGCTCATCTCAAGGGCCTGCCGCGCGCGCAGCACCGCTTCCTTGCCGGAAAGCGTCCACTCGGCGCGCATACCCACCTTGACCAGCATCTTTGTCACGCTGTCGCAGGTGTTGAAGTCGTCGTCCACCACCAGTGCTTTCAGTCCTTCCAGCTCGGTGATCTTTTCCACCGTGCGCTGCTCGGTCTGTGTGCGCATGGGCACGCAGACGATAAACTCGCTGCCCTTGCCCTGCGCTGTCTGCACCTCGATGGTGCCGCCCATCATATCCACGATGTTTTTGGTAATGGCCATGCCAAGGCCGGTGCCTTGGATGCGGCTTACCGTGGAGGTGCGCTCCCGCTCGAAGGGCTCAAAGATCTTTTTGGCAAACTCCGGGCTCATGCCGATGCCGTTATCCTTGATGCGGAACTCGTACTGCCCGCAGCCGTGCACCTTACCGGCAAGCTGCCGCACCCGCACCGAGACTGTGCCGCCCGCCGGGGTGAACTTGATGGCGTTGGACAGCAGGTTCAGCAGGATCTGGTTCAGCCGGGTCTTATCGCAGTAGACATCCTCGTCGGTCACGTCTATCGCGTCCATATAAAGCTCCAGCTGTTTTGCGTAGATCTGCCCGCTGACGATGGTTTTCAAATCGTGCAGCACATCCGAAAGGTTGACTTCCACTTCTTCCAGATGGATCTTTCCGCTTTCGATGCAGCTCATATCCAGCACATCGTTGATGAGCGAGAGCAGATGGTTGCTGGAAGCAAGGGTCTTGGCCAGATAATCCTTCACCCTCTCCTTGTCGTCGATATTGCTGATCGCCAGTGTGGTAAAGCCGATGATGGCGTTCATGGGGGTGCGGATGTCGTGGGACATATTGGAAAGGAAGGTGCTCTTGGCGCGGTTGGCAGTCTCGGCGGCGGCAACGGCATCCGAAAGCGCCTGATTTACCTGCTTGTCGGCGGTGCGGTCGGACATGACAAGGATGTATTTGGTCCTGCCCTCCACCTCGCTGCCTATGGCGATGTTATGGAACCAGCGGCGCTCTTTGGTTTCCAGATGCTCAAACTCGAGATCCCATTCCCGCTGCTGTCCGCTGAGAAGCCCATCCAGAAAGTTTTCGCCGTGCTCCGGGGCGCCCAGCTTGTCCAGAGCGAAGGCATTTTGCCGGACTTCTCTCCACGGGATGCCCAGCAGCCGCTCAATGTTCGGGCTGACATAATCCACCTTGGAGGTCTCTGCGTCCAACATCAGGAAAACGTCGTCAACGTTCAGCGAGAGCTTCTGGAACAATTCATCCCGGTAGGAGATCTCGGTATCCTTCCGGCGCAGGGTCATATGGCTTCTGCGCACAATGAGCAGAATGACCAGCACCGCAAGACCTGCGGCGATGCCCGCTACGATCTGTATCGTATGGAACCACAGCTTATCCAGATTGGCATTGACGATTTTGACCGGGACAAGTCCCAGCATCGTCCAGCTCTGGATCGCCGTGCCCTCGTAGACCAGATAATAACTGGTGTCGCCCAGCTTTACCTTCATGTTTCCGCTGCTGCCCTGTGCAAAGGCATTGGACAGATCCAGGATCTGCGCCTCGGAAAGGTCGGAATGGTCGCGCAGCATCGCAATGAAGTTGTAGACCGTTTCCTTGCGGTTTACGGAATTGTCGATCACCACCCGCCCGTCCGGATAGATCACATAGTTGCTGGCATTGCCCTCAAAGGCAGAGTTGTCCAGCAGCTTCAGCACATCATCATTATAATAAGAGATGGCAATGGCATCGTAGGCAAAACCCCGGTAGCTGCCCTGCGTTTCGGGACAGATGAACGCAAGCATCTGGGGCTTGCCGGGCAGCGCCGCATTCATAACGATATCCGCGCCCTTGGAGAGCTTTTCGTCCAGATTGGTCTGCAAGCCAAGATAGCCGGTTTCCCCGGTCACAGTCATGTAGTTGCCGTCATAGGTAAGAAAGTAGAATTCGGCAAACCCGGCCTCCTGCTGTGCCGCCCTGATATACGCCTGTATTTCGGCCTCATCCGAGGTACTTTCCAGAAAGCCGTTGTACAGATGCAGGTAGGTCAGGTTCTTGCGCACCATCTCTTTCAGCATATTATTGGATTTATGCAGCACCTCTTCCAGATGCGAGGTGCTTTCCTGATAGATGGTCTGGGACACAAACGAGATGTACTGGACGCTGAAACCGACTGCCAGAAAGACCAGAAGAAGGATGGCAGCAACAGGGAGCCATTTTTGCCGGGGATGGCAGTTTCGTTTGGATTCGTGCTTTTCGTCTGCCATCCTGCTCACCTCAACGTAATGTAGTTTTCAGGCTCTGCAAGCGCTGCGCCGCCGCCGGAGACATGATCGCGCCATGTGTTTTTTACCCATGTATCTCCGTCCAAAGGCGTGCCGCTCTCGCTCGCAAGCAGCGCTTCCATCTGTTTTTCCGCTGCCAGACAGGTCACGGTAACGGTGTCGTCGTCCCGGAGCGGCTGTCCGTTCCGGGTGATGCCGGTCAGGGTATAGCTGCCGCTTGCCTCTTTTACCTCCACGGCAATGCCGCTGACCACCGGCAGAGAGCCGCGGTTGAAGGGCACAAACCCTCCCTCGCAGCCCTCCACAAAGGCGCGGACAACTTTCTTCAGCTCTGCGCCGGTCATGGTGCGCTGGCGGGACATCAGACCGTTGGGCATGATCATGGAAGCGGCCATTTTCTTGTTATAGTCTGCCCGTAGTATACTGCCGGTAAAGCTGTTTGCGGTGGCAAGCAGCACATCGGTGCCATAAACGCCCCGCAGCGTGTTCGCCATGACGGAGAAGGAGGCGCTGCCGCCGTTTGCGTGGAAGACATTGGAATAGCTCTTCCCGGAGGTCAGCACGATCTCGTCATCGGCAGGTGTTTCTTCGGCAAGAAGCTGGGCATTGAACGCACGATAAGCCTGCTGTGCCGTGTACTCGCCCGCGATCATTTTGGAGACAACGTCCTTGGAAACGGCAAAGAAATCGTTGGAGGCGATGCGGATATACATGTGGTTTTCTTCCACCACATCGCGCACGTCCTTCAGATATTCGGTCATGCGCAGGGGGACATTCTGGCTGTAGCTCAGCAGGTCCTGTCCATCGGAGATAATGCGGCTCTGTGCCTCCTCGGAGAGCATGACGTTCAGCACTTTCATGGCTTTTTCGCGGCGCGCGGTATCCTGCTCCAGATCGCGGTTCAACGCCACCTGGAAATAGGGGGTGGTCATGATCCACTTTTCGCCGTTCTGGCTGAAGAAGGGCAGGAAGATCGTGTCGATGCCCTCATCCTGAAACATCTTGACACCGGCAGAGCTGCCAAAGTACATGGCAACTTCTCCGTTCCGGAACATCCCGGTCACATCGTCGTAATTCAACGCAAGATCGTCTGCCGTGAGGTGGGTATCCTGAATGAACTGCGCCATCCGCTCAAACGCCCCCGGCCACACGGTGTCGTCCAGACCCACCCGTGCGGTGCTGGCAGGGTCGCTGTAAGCAGTGCGCCACTTGCGCCCATCAGTCGTGGTAAGCTCGGCAGCGGAAAGCCCCTGCAGCGTTTCCATGCAGGTGTAGTCGTAGGTATAATCGGCGGTAAAGCCGCGGATGCCTGCTTTTTCAAAGGCCTGACAGGCCGAAACGAAGCTCTCGTAATCGGTGGGCAGAGGAATACCGTACTGCTCAAAAAGGCTGCGGTTGACCACAAAGCCGTGGGCATCGGCGCAGACCGGCAGCCAGTTCACGCTGCCGTCCTCGTTTTTGAAGCTGTTGAGGTAGGTGTTGTACACAGCGCCCGCCTCGTTGGTCAAGGCAAGGTTCATCAGGCTGTCCTTCAAGGGAGCCGCATCGTGCAGCGAGAAGCGGCAGCAGGTGATGATGTCCGGCAGGCCGCCGTTCTCCTGCAAGAATTTGTAAAAGTCCAGATCGTTGTTGCCTACGATAAATTCAATGTTCACGTCCGGCAGCTGCGACTGGACATAGGGGGCATAGGTCTCATACAGGTTATTCGTCCACAGATACACCTGAATGGTCTGGGCGTCCTCCTTCTTTTCCACACTTTCGGCGTTTTTTGTTCCGCAGCCGGTCAGCAGGGAGACCGCCATCACCAGTGCCATAAGCACGGAAAACAGGCGGCGCAATGTTCTTTTGTTCATCAAATCGTTCTCCTCACAACTCTTGGGCAGCTGCCGTTCTGCACTCCCGAATACCACAAAAAGGCATAGGTACAGCACGACAGAGATATAAGATTATATTACCACCGCCATGAGGGATTTTCAATAAAATTTCATGTATTGATACCTAAAAGCAGCGCGCGTCCGATTTCTTTGCGCCAGTCGATGCAGCTTTTTGTATCAACGCACAGGGTGAGGCGGGCTGCCAGTATTCTTATGTGCTGCTGCCCTCTGTCCGCATCAGAGATATTTCTGGATGGTCGGCACAAGGACATTCATATTGATCGGTTTTGCGATATGGTCATTCATCCCGGCATCCAATGCCGCCTGTTTATCTTCGGAGAAGGCGTTTGCCGTCATGGCGATGATGGGGATGTCCGCCTTTTGGGGGTCATCCATCCTCCGTATCTTTTTTGCCGCATCGTAGCCGTTCATCACCGGCATCTGGATATCCATAAGGATCAGCTGATACGTTCCGTTCGCCG
>ENA-UESE01002437-UESE01002437.1-human-gut-metagenome-genome-assembly--contig:-NODE-2437-length-10836-cov-1.872944_pt1 | contig 10836 bp, 10 predicted proteins | sample MGYA00242995_ERZ507996 | MGnify/ENA primary metagenome ERZ507996 (study PRJEB26167, sample SAMN06115489) | human gut metagenome | host: Homo sapiens | place: China:Sichuan | collected 2015-04-15... | reverse complement strand
GCTTCGCCAGAATGTCCATGGGGTCGTGGGGATACGGCGCATTCACCTTCAGGGCGCGTCTGATGACGGATATCTTCCGGTCAAGCCCGGCGCTGTCAAGTCCTGCGCCGCGCCCTGCCGCCTGCTCCGGAGGTATCCTGAGAATCGCGGAAGACACCGCCGCCGACGTGGTGGTGTTGCCGATTCCCATTTCGCCGGTGACGATGATATCAGTGCCACTTTCGGAAAGCTCCCGTACAAGCCGTATTCCCACGTCCACCGCGCTTTCAGCCTGTTCCCGTGACATTGCCGGACCGTCCGCGATATCCCCGGTGCCGTATGCGATTTTCCGGTTCAGAATCCGCCCGTCGTCCACGTCGGTATTCATGCCGATGTCCACCGCTATGACCTCCGCGCCGAACTGCTCCGCCAACAGATTCACGCTGGACCGCCCACCGGCGATTTCACGCGCCACTGCGGCGGTAACGCTACTGTCGGACTGGCTCACGCCCTCCCGGACAACGCCGTTATCCGCGCACATGATGACCGCCGTCCGCTTCCGGAGCGCTACGTCTGGATCTCCGCGCATTCCGGCGATCTTCGATACCATGTCCTCAAGCAGTCCAAGTCCGCCGAGCGGCTTTGCTATGCTGTTCCAGCGGAGTTTCGCCTGCGCCTGCGCAGCTGTGTTAAATTCCATATTTACCTCCGAATCCGGCGCAGGCTTCCACAAACCTTTCCGCCACCCGGATATCTGCGTAGAAGTACAGGTGCGGAAATCCGGCGTACATGGCTGCGGAAGTGTGGACGCAGTCCCACCGCCTGCCGTTGCTTTCCTTGACGGCGGTGAATCCGCTTCCGCAGTTTTCGCTGTCCCAGTAGTGGAATTCGTGCGCCGGAATCACTCCGCCCCTTTCGCAGAGCAGGCTGTCCGCCTTTGCGTGTAATTTCACATACCCGAAGCGCTGTAGCTTCGCCGTGGAGAAGCACCTCCCGGGGATCACCCCTGCCATCGGATATTCAGTCCCGTCCTCGTCGGTCAGGGATTCATGCAGGTACATGAATCCGCCGCATTCCGCTATCACCGGCATTCCTCCGGCGATACTTTTCCGGACGGAATCCAGCATGCTGCGGTTCTGCGACAGCCTTTCCGCGTAAAGCTCCGGATATCCGCCGCACAGGATAAGTCCGGCGGCGCCCTGGGGTATTTCCATATCGTCCAGCGGCGAGAAGTACTGTATCTCCGCCCCCAGACGTTCCAGCAGCCGCATGTTGTCGCGGTACAGGAACGAGAACGCGGAGTCCCGAGCGACAGCTATCCGGACGCGCCTTTCCCTGCGCGGAGGGAGTTCCGCAAGGTCGTCCAGCGGCGGCATTTCCGAAGCCGCGATAAGCCCGTCGATGTCAATTGACTGCTCCGCCTTTTCCGCGAGGAGCTGCGTTTTCCGCTTTAGATCCTCAACTCCGTCAGGGGTCACCAGTCCCAGCCTGCGGCTTTCCAGCGCGGATTCCGGGCTGGCAGGGAAGTACCCGAAAAACCCGGTGTGCAGTTCAGCGCACATCGCGCGGACCTCCGGGACAAGTTGCGCCGGGAGCCGGTTGAAGATGAATCCGGCAATGCGGTTCGGCTTGCGGAAGTTCAGGAATCCCTGCATGACCGCGCCGATGGAGGTGCTCATTCCCTTGCAGTCTATCACGATGACCGCCGGGCAGTCGATGTCCAGCGAAAGCGCATGAGAGCTTGCTCTCCCGGCGATTCCGTCGTATAACCCCATAACGCCCTCGACGACGGAGATATCCGCTTCCGCGCTGTTGTCGGTGATCAGCCGCCGGAGCATTTTTCTGTCGCAGAAATACCCGTCCAGGTTGTGGGATTCTGCACCTATGACATTCTCGTGGAACATCGGGTCGATGTAATCCGGACCGCACTTGAAGGAAGCGGCGCGGAGTCCTCGGTTCACCAGCGCCTGGAGTACCGCGCATACAACGGTAGTCTTTCCGCAGCCGCTGTTGGTCCCTGCGATCATTATTCTGCGCATTTTCCTGCTCCTTTTATGATGAATACTGGATTCTCAGCCGCTAGCATTGTGTGGCTTCCAAGCTTTCTCGTCCGGGTGACTGCCGCCTGGATAATTTCCGGGCTGATACCCTGCCCGGTGAGGGATTCTACGGCTTCGTGCAGCGTTTCCAGGGAAACCGCAGTTATCACAATGACCGCTGCCGGATTCCTGCTGACCGCCGCCGAAACGATTCCACGCAGATCACCGCCGGAACCTCCCACGAATACCTTGTCCGGTGCAGGAAAATCCGACGTATCGCCGGGCGCGGATCCAGTCCGCACAATGATGTTGTCGCAGTGGAACTTCACCGCATTCCGCCTTGTCAGCTCTGCCGCTTCCGGCTTGACGTCGATGGAGTACACCGCGCCGCGATAGCATTGCAGCGCCATTTCCACGGACACGGAGCCGGTTCCGCAGCCGATGTCCCACACGGTGTCACCGGGGCATATCCCGAGCCGGGAAATAACCAGCGCACGCACCTCGGATTTTGTCATGGGCACCTTATCCCGGATAAATTCCTCGTCCGGTATTCCCGTGCGTATATGCGTTTCCGGCTCCGGATTTTCCGTCAGCATTACCGAAAGGCGGTCGGTTTCGATGTCGGTGAATCCCTCCGCCGTGCCGGAGATAACGCGCTCCTGCGGATACCCGAGCCGCTCCCCGATGTGCACCGTCATGCCGCCAAGCCCGTATTCACACAGCCGTCTGCACACCTCACGCGCGCCTGATTTTCCCCCCAGCAGGAAGAAGCAGCGGCGGTGCATGGCGGCATTCCGCGCGATATTTGCGGATTCCCCGTGCAGGTTCACGGTGGGGATATCCTGCCACGGGATACTGAGCTTTCCGCAGAAGTACACCGGGGAGGAGATTCCGGAAATCACCTCCGCCCGAACGGAGTCCGGCAGCGCCATCAGAAGTCCCTCCGCGCCGCTGAAATAGCCGCAGTCCCCGGACATGAGCACCGCAAACTTATCATATCCGGAATCCAGAATATACCCGGCTATCTCGCCGCTGTTCCAGCTTGTGAAACACGGCTTCGACAGCGCGGAAAACGGCTCCAGCATTCTCGCCGCGCCTATCAGGCAGTCTGCGCTTCCGATCGCGGCGCGTGCCTGCTGTGTGAGGGTGGTGTTCCCGTCCATTCCGATTCCGACTATGTAAACCTTTTTCATGTTATCTCCGTTTCAAGGATTTCCTCTGTCTGTGCGAGGGAATAGCCCTGCTCCACCGGGCGGCGGAGCGTCAGCAGTTCCGCGCCGCACTGCGCCGCGGCTTCCGCCTTTTCCGGGAATCCTCCGGCGGCTCCGCTTTCCTTCGTCACGAGTATTTCTGCTGCCGCCTGTCTTATGTGGGCGACGTTCTGTTCCACCGTGAAGGGACCCTTTTCGAGGATAGTCCGCTCCGGCAGGAATCCCAGCTGCGCACAGTGTTCCGCCGCGCCCTCCGCCGGGAGAATACGCACCGTCAGCCGCTCACGGAAACTGCGCACTTTCGTGTATTCCGCCAGGGAGTTCCCTCCGGTGGTTATCAGCGCCTTTTTGTCGTTGCCGTTCAGGTATTCCACTATCTCCGGAATACTGTCGAACAGCCGCCCGGGCGGATTCCCGGATCCCTCCCGGAGCAGCCGCAGGTACCTCACGCCGGATTCCGCGCAGGCTGCCCTGACGTTGGCGGACACATTCCGCGCAAAGGGGTGGGTGGCGTCTATCACCGCCGCATAGTCCCCGGATCTCAGCAGCGCGGAAACTTCCTGCTCGTCCAGTTTCCCCACCAGCTCGCGAATGAATCCCGACTGTGGGAGCAGTTCCGCGCCGTATTCCGTCGCAGTGCTGACCGCCGCGCGGATTCCCTTGGCGGCGCAGAATTCCGCCAGCAGCCTGCCCTCGGTCGTCCCACCGAAAATCAGTATCTCAGACATTCCTGTAGCCCCTCGGCGTGACCATTCTGCCGTTTATCTCCCGTGTGGAGCTACTTCCGATGAACACGGTGCAGAACATATCCACGGCGGTTTCGCGGAGTTCCCCCAGCGACAGAACCCGGCAGGAGCAGCCCTCGCGCCCGATATTCCGCGCAATTCCGCAGACGGTATCCGCCGGTTTGGATTCCAGCAGGATATCGCACGCCCGGGCGAGATAGTCCGCACGTTTTTTAGAGGAGGGATTGTACAGTGCAATCGCGAAATCCCCCTCCGCCGCCATGCGCAGACGCTTTTCGATGAGTTCCCAGGGGGTGAGCAGGTCAGAAAGGCTGATGACCGCGAAGTCGTGTCCCAGCGGAGCGCCGAGCAGAGCGCTTCCGCTGAGCGCCGCAGTGACTCCCGGCACCACCTCGATTTCCACCCCGGGGTATTCCACGGAAAGCTCCAGAGCCAGCCCTGCCATGCCATAAACTCCGCTGTCGCCGCTGCAAACCAGCAACACAGTTTTCCCTTTCTGAGCCTCAGAAAGCGCCAGGCGAACGCGTTCCACCTCACTTTTCATTCCGGTGGCGAGGTAGTCTTTCTCCGGGAATATTCCGCGGAGAAGCTCCACATACAGCGTGTAGCCCACCACAAGGTCGCTGCCGAGTATTGCGGACTGCGCGTCCAGGGTCATTCCACCGGCGTTTCCGGCTCCGGTCCCGACTATGTAGAGTTTCATTTCTGTCACCTGCTGAAATCTATCAGCACGTTCCTTTCCGCCGCTGCGATGGTCACTCCGTCTGCGGCTGTTTTCCCGAGTATGAGGGTATTTCCTCCGGCTGCGGCGCTGCGCTCGCACACGCTGTCAACGCCTACGGTACGCGCCACGAAATCCGAGCCCGTGAATTCCCCGGGGACTGCCGCAAGCTGCTCCGCCGTGTAGGTTTTCAGCGGCGCCTTCAGTTCCTCGCAGAGCCGCAGAATACACGGCTCCTCCGACTTGCGGTCGATGGTGGAGATCATGGAAATACGCCGTATCTGTGCCGCTGTAAGTTTCCGTTCCATCAGCGCCATGAGCGCAGAGTATTCCGCTCCCTTTTTGCAGCCCACCCCGAGCACGATATTCTTCGGCGCGAGGTTGAACGTCACCCCGAACGGCTTTGCGGACATTTCCCGGGAAATACACAGCCCGTATTTTCCGTTGTCATCGCGGCTTATTTCCGGCGGCAGATTCACGCATTCGAACTCCGAATACAGCCCGATTTTTTCTCCGCGAAGTACCGCAGCGGCGATTTCCTTGGCAGCGCCGAGGTCGTCGAAATACAGCCCGTTGGCAAGGGCGAAGCAGTCCGGCGAGAATCTTCCGCCGGAGTCCGTCGCGGTGGTGATCACCGGCTGTGCGCCGACTGCTTCCGCGATGGATTCCGCCAGGCGGTTTGCGCCGCCGAGGTGCCCGGAAAGCAGTGATATTGCGTATTTCCCACAGTCGTCCAGTACCACGACCGCCGGGTCGGACTGCTTGGAGTGCAGATTCGGTGCCACCGCGCTGACTGCGATTCCGCAGGCGCAGACGAATATCAAAGCGTCAAACGACCGGAAAACCTCCGCAACGGTATCCGACAGGCTGGAGAATCCCGAAACGTCCCCGGCGGCGTACTTGTGGAAGCAGAACCGCGTGACCCGGTATTCCGGCGAAAGTATCTCTGCAATGCGTCCGGAAAGTTCCGCTCCGCGCCCTGTCACGGAAAATACGGCGGCTCTCATGTGCGCTCCTTTGCCTGGCGGAATTCCGTGGAGAATCCGCTGTCGTAAAGCCTTGACAGCTCATAGTCGCCGCCGAGGAAGTTCCCGACAGTTATCAGCGCGGTCTTGAGGATTCCGTTTTCGTCGGCGGTTTGCGCGAGAGTACCCACGGTGCAGCGGCAGACCTTCTCGTCCTGCCAGCTTGCCTTGTACACTATCGCCGCCGGAGTGTTCTTGGAGTAGCCTCCGGAAATCAGCTTTTCGGAAAGCTCCCGGAGCATTCCGGTGCTGAGGAATACCACCATCGTTGCTCCGTGCGCCGCGAGGGATTCTATGCTTTCACGCTCCGGCACCGGGGTGCGCCCTGCCATGCGCGTGATGATCACTGTCTGGCTGACCGAGGGCAGGGTGTATTCCGCCCGGAGTGCTGCTGCGGCTCCGCAGAAGCTGCTTACCCCGGGGCACAGCGCGTATTCTATTCCAAGCGCGTCCAGTCTGTCCATCTGCTCGCGTATTGCGCCGTACAGGCAGGGGTCGCCGGTGTGGAGCCCGACCGTGCGCTTCCCGGAGGATTCCGCCGCGGATATCACGTCAATCACCTCGTCCAGAGTCATCAGCGCGCTGTTGTGTGTTTCACAGTCCGGCTTTGCGTATTCAAGCAGTTCCGGATTCACAAGCGAGCCAGCGTAAATTATCACGTTCGCCTGTTGGATAAGCTTCAGTCCGCGCAGGGTGATGAGGTCCTTTGCGCCGCAGCCAGCGCCCACGAAATCAACCATTGTATTCCTCCGATATAGTTCTGATAAGCTCCCCGGCGGACGGCGTTTTTACCAGTATCCCGTACTTGTCCGAGAACATCACCGCGCCGATGGGAACAGTGCTCTTTACCTTCGCGCTGAGGTAGTATTCTGCGCGCCGCCCCAGTATCTCCATCGCCTTTTCACATACTCCGGAATCCCTGAGCAGCGATATCGCCGCGTCCGCCGTGACGCATTCCGTTATCTTCTTCAGCGTGTCCGGATCCGCACCTGCGAGAAGTCCGCAGGTGACGAGGACTTCCATTCTGCCGTCTGCCTGTGCGGAGTGAGTGTTCATTATTCCTGCGCCGAGCTTCACCATATTGCCGATGTGACCGATTATGAGAATGCGCTCAAATCCGTATTCCAGCGCTGCGTCTATCGCCTCTCCGATGCAGTTGCTGCAAGTAACGCAGCGGTCGAGGGCGAAGGGCATATTCCGCTGAATGAAGCTCTGGCTGTAGTTCCCGAGGGTCAGCAGCAGACTGCGGCAGCCCTCCTCGCGGCGCATGCGCTCTTCCAGTCGGATCGTGTCCACCAGAGCGGAATTGCTCATCGGCTCGACGATTCCGGTGGTGCCGATTATCGAGATACCGCCCTCGATCCCCATGCGCGGGTTGTAGGTTTTAGAAGCAAGCTCGGCGCCCCTCGGCACGGAAATAACAACGTGAAATCCGCCGCGGTAGTCGTAGTGCTCCGCGATCTCCGCCACCGCCGCCGCTATCATTTTCCTGGGTACGGAGTTTATCGCCGCAGTTCCCGGGGGCTGATCAAGTCCCGGCTTCGTAACGGTGCCGATTCCCTCGCCGCCGTCGATCGTGATTCCACTGCCGGAAAGCTCCACCCGTGCGCAGACCTCGATACCGTTCGTGATATCCGGGTCATCGCCGCTGTCTTTCTGCACGGCACAGGATACGGCATGTGCCTTCATCTGAATCTCACAGACCGGCAGTGTCAGCGTAATGTCTGACGGCGTTCTTACAGAAACTTCCGTCACTTTCCTGCCGGATAAAAGCATCTGTGCCGCCGCTTTTGCCGCGGCAGCCGCACATGTGCCTGTTGTATAACCGCACCGCATTTTTTTCTGATTTTTATACACGTACCGTTCTAACATCTGCGCCATTCTTTATCGTCCTCTGCCGCCATGTAAAACAGGGCATTTACAATCGCCGCCGCTACATTACTGCCGCCTTTTCTTCCTTTTGCCACAATATAGGGCAACGTGCTGTCTATGATTTCTTCCTTTGCTTCAACGACATTTACAAAACCCACCGGTACACCGATAACCAGTGACGGTGTAAATATGCCCTTATCTGAAAGTTCCCGTATTTTCATCAGTGCCGTCGGCGCATTGCCGACTACCATAATACAGCCCGGATTCTGCTTTGCTGCTTTTTCCACGCTGACTGCCGCGCGGGTAATTTCACGCGCCGCCGCTTCCTTTGCCACCGCTTCATCTGCCATATAGCAGTGCAGTGAAATGCCAAACCGCTCCGCCATTTTATGGCTGATACCCGCGCCTGCCATATTGGTATCCGTCACAATGTCCGTTCCTTTTTGAATGGCTTCCAGCGCCTTGTCTACAACGCCCTCGGAAAATACCATATTCGTTTCATACGAAAAATCCGCAGTTGTATGAATCACTCTTTTGACAATCGGCTTATACTGCGGCGGTATCTGTGTCGTCAGTTCCTTTTCGATGATTGCAAAGGATTGTTTCTCAATTTCCATTGGTTTCATGCCTGCACCTCTCCTTATCCAGCATTGATTTTACTGCAAAAGACAATTTCTTAACGTTTCACTGTCAGGGCGGAAAAGCACCTGTTTTTTGTGTGCCTTTGCATACTCCGGCAGTTCTTTTACTCTTTCATTCATCTGTCCTGTCGGACACCCTGTATCAATCACAATATCCGCTTCATCAATCGCACGGCACGCCGCCGTAAATGCTTCTTCCCCGACCGGCTCAAACATTTTTTCCGTAATCACCTGTGCCGCCAGTGCCTGTGCGACCGGGTAGTCGCAGTCATTTTCATATAAAATGCCGGCAGTAAACGCCAATCCCATACGCTGTAATTCGCGGTATGTAAAAATGCCTGTTCCCGCGCCGCCCGCAACAAAAATACGCGGTGTGCCTTCGGGCTTTTTTAATTCCGTACTGCCATACAAACAATTATACGTCCCCTGCTGTAATCCGTAAAGAGTACTGATACGGCTGTCCGTAAAAATCTGCTCCGGTCTTCCGAATTCAATCGTTCCATTTCCGCCGACACACATCACATAATCTGCGATTTTTGCCGCCAGTTCAATTTCATGCAGTGACACAATGACCGTCACCTTATCCTTGACTGCCATTTCCAGCAAAATGTCGAGCAATTCTATTTTGTGACGGATATCCAGAAATGATGTCGGCTCGTCCAGTACAATAATTTCCGGCTTCTGACAGACCGCCCTCGCAAGCATAATCCGCTGGCGCTGTCCGTCACTAATCTGTGAAAAATCTTTTTCCGCAATGTCCATGGCGGACACCTTTTCCAGCGATTCTGTCACAATTTGTTCGTCTTTCGTCAGCTTTCCGAAATAATTCGTATACGGATACCGTCCCATGGCAACGACATCACGGCATGTCATCATTTCCGTCTTGATTTTTTCCGTCAGTACAACAGACATCGTTTTTGCGTATTGTTTGCTTGTGAAATCCTTCACATTCTTTCCTTTAATATAAATACCGCCGGATATCGGCTGCATTTCCCGGATAATATTTTTTAAAATTGTGGACTTTCCCGCACCGTTTGGTCCAATCAGTACAAGAATTTCTCCTTTTTTGACCTTGAGTGCAATGTCTTTTAACAGTGCCTTTCCATGATAGCCCACACTTAAATCCTGTGTTTCTATATATACCTGTTCCATGCTTTTCTCCTTTTACTTCTGCCGCTTCACCATCAGCCAGATAACGACCGGTGCGCCAAACACTGCCGTAACCGTTCCGATTGCCAGTTCTGACGGCGAAAAGATTGTTCTTGCAATCAAATCACAGAACATACAGAATACGGCGCCGCACAAAAAGATTGCAGGAATCGTAACCACCGGCTTTGTCGTTTTTAAAGACAGTCTTGTAATATGCGGAACGGCAATGCCGACAAAGGAAATCGGTCCCGCAAGTGCCGTTACGCAGGCTGACAAAAGACTGGACAGCAAAATGATACAGACCCTGAAAAAACGGATATGAATCCCCATGCTCTGTGCATAGCCCTCTCCCAACAGATACGCGCTAATCGGCTTTGAAAATAAAAAGGTGACAACTGCCGTCGGAAATACCACTGCCGCCGCAAGCTTTATGGTGCTCCATGAACTGCCCGAAAAACTGCCCATTGCCCAATGTGTCAGATTGGCGATATCCGAATCATTTGCAAATGTAATACACAAATCCGTAATTGCCGAACAAATATAGCTAATCATAATTCCCACGACGAGAAGCATGGACATACTTTTCACGCGGTTTGCAAAAAGCAGGACATAAAGCATGGCAAGAAGCGAACCGACAAATGCGGCCGCAACCTGCGCCCACAACGGCATACCGGACATATATTTCAACAGAAAAATCATCGTGATTGCAACAAACATCTTTGCACCGGACGAAATACCAAGCACAAACGGTCCTGCAATCGGATTTCTGAAAAATGTCTGAAGCAGAAAACCTGACAGTGCCAGGGCACCGCCAAGTATAGCTGCACTAAGAAGCCTTGGCAGACGGATTTTCCATATAATATTGAATCCGGCTGTGCCTGCCTCAGCTTTTAAAAAGATAATCTTAAAAATTCTGCCAAATGAAATATGTACATTACCTGTATTAATATTCATAAATACCGCAACAATGAATAATACTACAAGCATTATATAAACCAGCTGGCAGCGTAACGCCTTCTTCATTATATAACCTCTTTAATTATTTAAGTTTTTTAAGATATGTAAGTTCATTTACACTGCTGTCAGATGTCATCATCTTATTGATGTCATTTACCATACTTCCGATTGTATCCGCAATCTGGAAGAAATCAGGTGTAGTACACCATACATTGCCATCCTTAACAGCCTTCATATCTGAAAGAACCGAACTGTATCCTGTAAAATCAGCAAGTGTAGATGGTTTTCCTCCAAGACTCCATATATAAATGATGTAGTCAGCATCTTTAGCCTTAGAATAGAAGCTTTCCATCTCCATTGTCTGTGTTCCTGTCTTTCCGACATTCAAATCATCAAAAATATACTTTCCACCGGCAAGTTCTACCATCTGTGCAACATAATCGTCCGCATTTCTTACATATAACTTACCCTTTGATGTTATATAAAATACTGCTAC
>ENA-UESE01002428-UESE01002428.1-human-gut-metagenome-genome-assembly--contig:-NODE-2428-length-10873-cov-2.474898_pt1 | contig 10873 bp, 10 predicted proteins | sample MGYA00242995_ERZ507996 | MGnify/ENA primary metagenome ERZ507996 (study PRJEB26167, sample SAMN06115489) | human gut metagenome | host: Homo sapiens | place: China:Sichuan | collected 2015-04-15... | reverse complement strand
GGCGGTATCGGCTACCGTATTTTTGTTTCCCCTGCCACATTGGCGAAGCTGCCGCAGACGGGCGAAGCGGTGCAGATTTTTACATAATTCAGCGTGAAGGAGGATGGTATGAGCCTGTACGGCTTTGCGGCGAGAGAGGAGCAGGAGATGTTTGAAAAGCTGCTGCTGGTAAACGGCGTAGGCCCGAAGGGGGCATTAGGCTTTCTTTCGGTGCTGAACCCCTCCGAAATTGTGATGGCAATTTTATCGGATGATGTGAAAACGCTTTCCAAGGCACCGGGGGTCGGCAGAAAAACGGCACAGCGCGTGATTTTGGATTTGAAGGATAAATTCAAAACAGAGGATGCGGTTTCCTCGTTCGAGGGGGCGGCAGGCATTGCGGAAAGCGTTGGCGGCGGTGATGCGAAATTTGAAGCGATTGATGCCATGACGGCGTTGGGCTACAGCCGCAGTGAGGCGGCACAGGCGGTCAATGCGGTTGCGGCAGAGGGCATGACAACAGAGGATATTTTGAAGGCGGCGCTCAAGCGCATGATTACCTTCTGAGGATAGAGGACAGGTGTTTTAGTTGGAAAACAGACGAATTTTGACGACAGGCTTACGGGAGGAAGACCGCGAGCTGGAGCCAAAGCTGCGCCCTGCTACGCTGGAAAGCTACATCGGGCAGGAAAGCGTAAAGGAGAATATGCGCGTATTCATACAGGCGGCAAAGCAGAGGAAAGAGGCACTCGACCATGTGCTTTTATATGGCCCGCCGGGGTTAGGGAAGACTACGCTCTCGAACATCATTGCAAATGAGATGGACGTGAATATCAAGACGACCTCCGGCCCTGCGATTGAACGCCCGGGGGATATGGCGGCGGTGCTGAACAGCTTAAATGAGGGGGATATTCTCTTTATTGATGAAATTCATCGGCTGAACCGCATGATTGAGGAGATTCTTTATCCTGCGATGGAGGATTTTGTGATTGATATTATGATTGGCAAGGGACCGGGGGCGCGCTCTGTGCGGCTGGATTTGCCAAGGTTTACGCTGATTGGCGCAACGACTAGAATCGGGCTTCTGACGGCACCGCTCCGTGACAGATTCGGCGTGGTGCAGCGGCTGGAGCCATACAGCGTGGAGAATCTGAAAATCATTCTGAAGCGCTCCGCTGCGGTTTTGCAGGTGGAGATGGAGGAAGGCGGTGCAGAGGAGATTGCGCGCCGTTCCCGTGGGACACCGCGACTGGCAAACCGCATGCTCAAGCGTGTGCGTGACTTTGCACAGGTGCGCTATGACGGGGTGATTACGGAGGAAGTGGCGAGATTCGCACTGGATTTACTGGATATTGACAAGGTGGGGCTTGACCAGACGGACAGAAAGATGCTGCTGACGATGATTGAAAAATTCGGCGGAGGACCAGTTGGGCTGGATACCCTTGCGGCATCTATCAACGAGGAATCCGAGACGATTGAGGATGTGTATGAGCCGTATTTGCTGCAGCTGGGGTATATTCAGCGCACCCCCAGAGGACGCGTGGTGACAAGGCTTGGCTATGCCCATTTCGGCATGACACCGCCTGAGAATTGAAAGGAGAACAAAATGAAATTAAAGATAAACGAAGTGATTGCGGATGTGAAGGATGAGCTGCTTTGCTACGAGGAGGGCGAAGCGGTGGTAGACAGATGGGAAAAGGAATTTCGGGAATGGATTGAGAAAAACAAGGGCAAGCACAAGGATATTGTTGCCGACAAGAACGGTGTTTTTCTGAAAATCAAGGACGAGGAGGAAATTTTCGAGATTGCCGATTCCTATTTGGATGCCGTTGCGGAAGGAAATGTAAAGAAATATTGGGAAACCTTTTAAGCCGGAAATTGATTTTCTAAGATTTTCTTAAGAATCGGGCGGCGCTGTTGTGTCGAAGAATGTTTTATGCTATGCTGAAAGAAAAAGTCAGCTTTTGAAAGGGGGACACAATATGAGATGTGCGGCGGATTTTCGGGCAGAGGCCAGAGCGGCGTTGAAGGGACGCTGGGGACTTGCAATCGGGATTGGTTTTCTTGCGATGGTTTTGGGCGGCTTTACAGGCATGGGACTGCCAGAGATTACATTGAGATTTGAGGGCGGCGACCTTCAGATCACCCTTGAGGCATTGGGGCAAACCCTGCACCCGTTAGATATGATTGCAGGAGGAACCCTTCTTGTTGGGCTTGGTGTTATTATCGTGCTTGGCTGGCTTGTGCGGATGCTGATTTGAATGATTGTTACGGTTGGCTATATGAAATTCCATTTGGATTTGATTGATGGCGAGATTGGCGGCGTGGAAATGCTGTTTCGGTATTTTCGGCAATGGCGCACAATGCTTGCGGCAGGCTTATTGCAGGCGGTGTATATTATCGGCTGGACGCTGCTGTTCATTATTCCGGGGATTATTGCGGGTTATCGTTATTCCATGACAAGCTGCATTCTGGCGGAAAATCCTGAGATGGGGGCAAATGATGCCATTACCCGTTCCAAGGAATTGATGAAGGGGAATAAGTGGCGGCTGTTTTGCATGGAAATCAGCTTTATCGGCTGGATGATTTTATCTGTTTTTACATGCGGCATTGGGGATTTATGGCTGACACCTTACAGAGCGGCGGCACACACAGCATTTTACAGAGAGCTGGTGCCCTTGGAAAAGGGCGAGGAAACAGAGGAAATGCAGGAAACACAGACAGAAGAAGATGTTATTTCGGAAGAATAAAATAGAAAAAGGAAAGTCCTTCCCATGGGGGTAAGCCTGTGGGAGGGACTTTTTAGCATGATTATTCGGTTTCGGGGGGCTGCTTGGGGGTGATGGTTTCCCAGAAATCCGCTTTATCTATTTTCTTCAGCTTACGCCACTTGGGTGCCTCGGCATAGCTATGGCGGCACAGGGAGCGATAGCTGCAATAGGCGCAGGGGGTACGCTGCCCATCGCGATAGGGGGCAGGGGTGATGATGCCTGCCTTCATGGCATCGCCGATTTCCTGCGTGCGCGTGGCAACGAAATCCAGAATGGCGGCATACTGCTCCTCGGTTGCGAGATTTGAGGCGGCGGTAGGGTCGCCTTTTTTGGTATAGCCGACAGGCACGATGGCGGAGCTGCGGCTTTCGGCAAGGCTATGGTCTAAGCCATGGATAAGGACATCCTCCTGCAAAAGCAGTCCCGACATTCGCATTTTTTCGTAGAGAATTTTTTCGATTGCCTCGGCGGAAAGCTCCTCATCAAGGGCAAGGGTGGGGTCTGTGATGCGGAAATAAAAGACACCGCCCGGCTTGAAGGATGCGCCTGTTTTTTTATAATACTTGAGATACGCATCCAGATAAACGAGAAGCTGTAATTGCAGACCGTAATAAATATCCTTAAAATGGAATGTCTTATTGCCCGATTTGTAGTCGATGATTTTGACATAGCGTGTGCCGTTGGCATCGAGCAAATCCACGCGGTCGATTTTACCGTTAAGAATCAGACTGCCGCCATCCTGTAGGCGAATGACAATCGGGGGGAGGGCTTCATGTGCGCCGAAGCCGACCTCATAGCCTGCCGGAACGAAATCTCCCTGCTGTAAATGCTGCACCAGCGTCCATGCGGCACGGGTGGAAATGCGTTTCAGGCGGCGGATAAGGTATTGATTTGCGGCAGAATCCAGAAGGATACGATTGCCCAGACGAGGGGCGGCATCCTCTACGGCGGCATGGATACGGGCAGTGGTTTCTTCCTTCGTGAGCGATGTCCAAGGGAGGCTGTCCTGCTCCAATTTGTTGGAGAACAGCTCCAGAACCTCATGGAACAGAGACCCCAAATCGGGGGTATTGAGCTGATACAGCCGCCGTTCCTCTGCTTTCAGACCATATTCCGCGAAGAAGGAGAAGGGGCAGCCTGCGAATCGTTCCAGACGGGAAACGCTCGAAAAAATATTTTTGCCGTAAAGCGCCTTTGCCGTTTTCGGGGAGAGCCGCTCGGGCTTTGCCGTTTTGCCGATGCCCTGCTTCAGAAGGGAAAGGTGCTTCTGCCATTGGCTGTTTTCGTCAAAAAAGCCATAGATATCCTGCCAGAGGGGAGAAAGCGGCGCTTCTGCCGTTGCCTTCCGCATTTCGCCGCCAAGCAGATGGAAAACGGCGGCAGGGGCGGTTTCTTCTAAATCGAAGGCGGGCATGGGCTCGATTTGCAGGCCTTCATCCAGACGCTGCAGCCGTTCAATCAGAGAGGAGGGGGACAGCTCCCGACCCTCGGCATCATTGGCGGCATAGGTGAGCCATAGACCCTTGGAGGGTCTGGTTAAGCCGCGATAGATGAGGAATTGCTCCTCGAAGATTTTCTGCTTGCCGCCGCTTGCCAGCTCTACGCCTTGGGCGGTCAGAAGGTCGCGCTCGGCTTCGGTGAAAATGCCCTGTGCCGTGGCAGGAGAGGGGAGAACGCCTTCATTGACACCAAGCACGAAAAGATATTTGATTTCGGGCAGGCGGCTGCGTTCGATATCCCCAATCAGAAGGCAATCGGCGGTCGGCGGAATGACACCCATGGAGCATTTTTCCAGACCTGCCTTGAGAATTTTTGCCATTTCTTCTAAGGTGAGTTCTTCCTTGCCGAGGATGGCATCTGCCTTTTCCAGAACATCCATCACTAATTGCCAAATCTGGCGGTATTCCTCCGCCTTATTGAGATTGCCTGCGGTGGTGGCGGATTGCGCCCAGACATCGAGCGTTTCGGCGGCGTGGAGCTGCTCCAGATGGGAGAGCAATGCCTGCAAAAATGTCCGAAGGGGAAAGACCTTCTTCTGCGGAAGGGCAAGAAGGGGGGCGAAGGGCGCAAGCACCCTGTCCCGCAGAAGATTGACCGCATCTACGGCTTCTGCGCCCTCGCGTTGGATGCCATAATCCCAAGTATCCTGCCGCCATTTCCAGCCCTTGATGCCATAGGCAAGGACATAGTTTTCCAGAATATCGATTTCCTCTGTGGAAAGCAGGCTCAAGCCGGATTTTAAATAGGAGAAAACGGCTTCATATTTAAAATCATACACCAAAATATCCAACAGAGAGGTCAGCAGGGTGACAAGGGGGTGTGCGGTGGTTTCGCGGCGCGCGTCAATAAAGCAGGGGATATCGTATTCCTCTAAAATGCCGCGCAGACTCTTTTCATAGGTCTCCATGGCGTTTGTTACAATGGCAATCTGGCGGAAGCGCAGACCTTCCTCGCGCACCAGACGGAGGATTTTCCCTGCGGCAAAGCGAATTTCCTCCTGCAGGGAAGGGCAGGCAACCACATGAACGCTTTCGGTAAGCGGTGCTTTGCGGAAAAAGCTGTGGAAATATTCCTGCTCCAGATTGCGGAGGGCATCCGTTTCGGCACGGAAATTTTTTTCAAGAAGGGTCGGCGGCACGGGGGCAAGCTGTAATTCTTCTGCCAGAGCGAGCAGCTTTTTCTTCGTCAGATATGGTTCGTAAAACGGCGCGGAGGGCGGCAGAAATGCACCGTAAAAGCTGTTTTTATCCATCGGCAGGGTGATATTGACCTGCGCGGAAAGTTGCAGCAGGCGGCGGATGACGCTGTATTCCTGCGGCGTGAAGCCGTAAAAGCCGTCCAGCCAAAATTCCGTATCGGCAAAGCCGAGGCTTTCATCCAGACGCTCCGCCAGAAGCCCAAGGGTTTCATCGGCGGAAATATATTCCTGCCTGAGAAAATCCAGATAGGAACGATAGATACGGTTCAAATCGGTCAGCTTTTCTCTTGCGGCATGGGGAAGCCCTTCCGCCTGCGCGAGGGTCTCCGTATTCTCCGGAGAAATGCGGTACTGAAAAAATTCGGAAATGGTCAGACCCAGCTGGTCGATAAAGCCGGGCTGCTCCAGAACGCTGTGGAAATAGGAAATATTGTCCTTTTCCGCCAGAAGGATTTTCCGCAGTGCCATTGCCTTGCCGATAACCCCCAGAGGGAGGCGATTGCCGATTCCCTTCTTGGAGAACACCCGATGCGCCAGACGACCGAAGCTGAGCACCTCGGCGGTGAGGATGGCGTTCTGCCCGGTTGCGGCAATCAAATCTCGTTCCGCCTGCGAGGTGAACTGCTCGGGCACAATGAGAATCTGCCGTTTCGCTCCCGTATTCGATTGATGGATGATTTCCTCTATGCAGAGGTGGGTTTTGCCTGTGCCGGCTCTGCCGATGATGAAACGCAGTCCCATTTTTATCCCTTCTTTCTGATTTGTTTCTTCCTCTATGATACAAAAGGGACAGCCTTTTTTCAAGGGATGACAGCATAAAGAAGGAAAAAACGGAATATGGTAGGGATAAGAAGGACTGAGGAGGGGTTTTCGTGGGGCGCACGAGGTTTATGGTAGTAAAGGCGAAGGAGTTAATCAAAACAGCGGTGTTTGCGGTACTGGGTGTGATTATTCTGGTGGGGTTGATTGCATTTTTTCTGAATATGGGGCAGCATGACGGCGCATATCGAGACGGTACCTATTATGAAGAAATACAGCTTGGCGAAGAAACGGCGGAGGTTGCGGTAACGATTGCGGAGGGACGCATTGCGGCGGTTTCCATGGAGGAGGAAACAGAGGCGGTGGCGGTATTTTATCCCCTGCTGGCAGAGGTGACGGAAACGGTCGGGCAGGCGGTGATTGAGAACCAATCGGCAGAGATTGCGGTGGAGAGCGAGAATCCACATTCTGCACAGGCAATTTTGGATGCGGTGGCGGCTTGTCTGGAGCAGGCGGAGAAGTAAGCGCAGGTCGAAATCCTGATTTCGACTGAAAGAAAGTAGGGAGGAATACGCATGACGGAGCAGGAAAAACGCCGACGCAGGAGAGAGATGGAGCGGCGGATGCGCGCAAGGCAGAATTTTCGGGGGAGAGAAGGACAGGAACGAAGCGGCACGCTCGCGTTTCGGACGTACGTGACGGCGGTGCTGGTAGGGGGATGCCTGCTGATTTCCTTATTCCAGAGCAAAACCTCGGATATGGTCTGCAATAAGCTGAAGGAGACGATTGCTTACCAGATTTCGACGGAGGAAGTGCAGAAATGGAAAAGCAGAGGAGCGGCACTTCGGAGGGGTGTGGAGGAAAGCCTGCCTGTTTTTCGGGAAAAGCAGGAGAGGGATGAAAAGGTCTATCGCCCCGATACGGAAGAATCGCCCTAGTGTGCTGGTGTGGAAGGGGCTTGCATGGGAGCGGAAAAAGGAGGACTGGCTTGCGCCTGTGGCGGCAGGGGTTGTAACCTCGGACTGCGGCAAGCGGGAGAATCCGCTTTTACATAAGCAGGAGCTGCATGACGGACTGGATATTGCTGTTCCGCAGGGGACAGAGGTGGTGGCGGTCAAAAGCGGCACCGTGACAGAGGTACGCACCTCTGCGACCTACGGAAAGCTGCTGCGATTTGAAACAACGGACGGGTATACGATTTTATATGCACACCTTTCGGAGATATTGGTGGGGCAGGGGGAGAAAATCAAGCAGGGACAGGTGGTGGCAAAATCAGGGAATACGGGGCTTTCGACAGGGCCGCATCTGCATTACGGTATTTATCGGAAGGGGAAGCTGCTCAATCCGATGGAGTATTTGCCGGAGGGGGCGGCGGAGAAGGTATAAAAAATCATCAGAGGTTGGTGAAGATTGGAAGTTCGCCAGTTTAGAACTTTCACGGCAAAACAAAGGCGTTCTTCCTTACTTTTTATGCTAAAAAGTAACAAAAACCCGGGACCCGTTTCGTAATGGGTCCCGGACCCCCGCAGACGAGGAAAGGGACACAAGGTTTCCCTTTCCAAACCCTTCCCCACAGTGCCGGAAACGGCATATATAAAGCGGCGCAGGTGCGCCTGCATGTTCTAAACTGGCGAGAAGCTGATTATTGCCAACGGGATATTTATAGGTATACAAAAGAAAGAGGTGCAAAACTTGCTCTTTTCGGGTATGATGATAGGTAGAAAGGTGAGGGATGCAGCTTGAAACGAGTATTGATGGATATTTCCGCCGACCTGACACGCATTGCACTGGCGGAGGACGGCGAATTAAAGGAATTATATTATGAAAGCAAGCGGGAGGAAAGCCTTGTCGGGAATGTTTATGCAGGGCGTGTGGCAAACGTTATGCCGAATTTGCAGGCGGCGTTTGTGGACATCGGCGCGGAGAAAAACGGCTATTACTATTACGGCAATGCAAGAGCCGTTTCCGATGCGGAGAAAAACAGCGCAAGACCGAAGGTCGGGGATACGTTGCTATTGCAGGTGGAGAAGGATGCGGTCGGCACGAAGGGCGCGGTGCTGACGGGGCATTTTTCCTTTCCGGGGAAATTTCTGGTACTCCTGCCGGAGGAGGGCGGCGAAATCGGCATTTCCAGAAAAATTACCGATTCGGCGGAGCGTGCGCGGATTCGGGAAATTCTGACGGAGCTTTTGCCTGCGGACTGCGGCGCGATTGTCCGCACAAACGGGGAGGGCAAAAGCAGAGAGGAATTTGAAAGGGAATGGAAGCAGCTTTGGGCAAAATGCGAAAGGCTGAAAACGGGCGAATTTCTGAAGCCGCCTGCGCTGATTTCACAGGAAAACCATCCCGTCAAGCGTGCCGCAAGGGATTTTTACGGCGCGGATGTGGAGGAATATGTGGTCAATGAGGCGGAAAGCTATCGGGAACTGCTGGAAAGCGGCGATTTTAACGGCGAGGGACAGCCTGCCCTCAGACTGCATACCGATGCAATTCCGCTATTTGAGGCGTATTTTCTGGAGAGCCAGAGCGAGAAGGCACTGGACGAGCATGTCTGGCTGAAAAGCGGCGGCTTTCTGGTGATTGAGGAAACCGAGGCTTGCGTGGTGATTGATGTGAACACAGGGAAGGCGGCAGGCAGAGGAGATTTGCAGAAAACGATTCTGAAAACGAATCTGGAGGCGGCAGAGGAAGCGGCAAAGCAGATGCGCCTTAGAAATCTTTCGGGGATTATCATCATTGATTTTATTGATATGGCAGATACGGCGGCGCAGAAGGAGGTTACACAGCGGCTGAAAAAGGCAGTGGCGAAGGACCGCATTAAGACGGTTGTGGTTGGCATGACCGAGCTGGGGCTGATGCAGGTGACGCGCAAAAAGACCAGACCCTCTCTGAAGCGGCAGATGACAACGAAATGCCGTGCCTGCGACGGCAGCGGCAGACTGCCCTCGATTGAATGGACGGTTACGAAAATGCGCAGAGAGGCGGAAAGCGTTTTTGCACATACGATTTATAACGAGCTGACAGTGCAGGCGGACAAGCGTCTGCTGGCTGCCTTTGCCGGAGGGGACGGTGCATGGAAAACGGCACTGGAGAAAAAAAGCGGCGGCACGATTCTTTTGGAGGAAAGCGAAATGGGCTTTGGACAATATGCCATGGAGAAGCGAAAGAAAAAGTAAATGCATGAAAGCGCCGCAAAGGCGTTTTCTTTGTTGCTTTTGCGCTTTGTACACTTTACTGTGCTGAATTGTTTCTTGACACACATGTGAAAAAGTTATAAAATGAAAAAGGTGTATTTTCGCCATTACTTACAGATTATGTAAAACAATTAAAAATTGCACTTTGAAAACTGAATAAGAGGGAGGTGTTTTTCATTAATCCGATAAGTATGATTTGTGCTGTCGTAGGTTTGCTGATTGGCGTTATCATCGGTATTGCATACCGCAAGAAGATTGCGGAGGGCAAGGTTGGCGTTGCGGAGGAAAGAGCCAACAAGATTGTCGAGGATGCAGTAAAGGATGCAGAGGCCAAGAAGAAGGAAATTCTTCTGGAGGCAAAGGAAGATAGCATTAAGACAAAAAATGAACTGGAAAGAGAGGTTCGTGACAGAAGAAACGAGCTTCAGAAAAATGAAAGACGGCTGTTCCAAAAAGAAGAAACTCTGGACAAGAAGGTAGAGGCTCTGGAAAGAAAAGAGGAGCACATGACCAAAAAGCTGGAGGATTTGGACAGACAGAAGGAAGAAGCAAAGGAACTGAGAGAAAAACAGCTCAGAGAGCTGGAACGAATTTCAGGACTGACCACCGAGGAAGCAAAGAATCACATTCTGGCAATGGTGGAAAACGATGTGAAGCACGAGGCAACCCTGCTCATCAAGGAAACGGAAAGCAAGGCGAAGATGGAGGCGGAAAAACGCTCCAGAGAAATTGTTGCAAATGCAATTCAGCGCTGTGCGGTTGACCATGTGGCAGAAACAACGGTTTCTGTTGTACAGCTGCCCAATGATGAGATGAAGGGACGTATCATCGGCCGTGAGGGCAGAAACATTCGCGCTTTGGAAACACTGACAGGCATTGACCTGATTATTGACGACACGCCGGAGGCGGTCATTCTCTCCGGATTTGACCCTATCAGAAGAGAAATTGCAAGATTGGCACTGGAAAAGCTGATTGTAGATGGGCGTGTACACCCTTCCCGTATCGAGGAAATGGGGGAAAAGGCAAGAAAAGAAGTGGAAACCACAATCCGCGAGGAAGGCGAGTCTGCAACCTTTGACACAGGTGTCAATGGGCTGCATCCCGAACTGGTAAAGCTGTTGGGGAAACTGAAATACCGCACCAGCTATGGACAGAATGTATTGAAGCACTCTATCGAGGTATCCCATCTGGCCGGACTGATGGCGGCAGAGCTGGGGGTAGATGTCGTTCTGGCAAAGCGTGCAGGCTTACTGCATGATATCGGTAAGAGTGTGGATCATGAAATGGAAGGCTCTCATGTCAGCATCGGTGTTGGCTTGCTGAAGCGTTACAAGGAAAACCATACCGTTATCAATGCGGTGGAGGCACATCATGGCGATGTGGAGCCGCAGAGCATTATCGCGGTGCTGGTACAGGCAGCAGATGCCATTTCTGCGGCAAGACCCGGCGCAAGACGCGAAACCTTGGAATCC
>ENA-UESE01002426-UESE01002426.1-human-gut-metagenome-genome-assembly--contig:-NODE-2426-length-10892-cov-2.998428_pt1 | contig 10892 bp, 6 predicted proteins | sample MGYA00242995_ERZ507996 | MGnify/ENA primary metagenome ERZ507996 (study PRJEB26167, sample SAMN06115489) | human gut metagenome | host: Homo sapiens | place: China:Sichuan | collected 2015-04-15... | reverse complement strand
GTTCCAGCGCATAGGGTTTAAAACTGCCATACAGGATGCGGCCAGGAGGTCAGCTGTGTTCTTACTGATTCCGTCGGACGCCTTGAGCGAGACCTGTGCTAAAGCCATCTGAAGACCGATCTGCCACATGTAGACCCTGGCAGATAACCGTTTGCCAAACCTCAGGTATACGGAATGGCGCCAGTTTGGCTCCATTTCCTCTAAGATGTCGCATATCTCTTTCGGATAATCCGTGCTTGCGACCTCGTTTTCGGAAAACCATATACGAAGTCTTTTCACGGAATCCGTAATCGTATCACTCCAGTTTTCGTGATGTTTCTTTCTCCAGCATTCTTCTGCAAACTGAAGATCCGCTTCGATGTCCTCCGGCTCATAAGTAAACATGCACTCTCCGGGAAAAAGTACCATCCGACGATGGTCGAGAATGCAAAGAACAGAAGACAGATCGCTACGAACGCCGGTCCGAAGCCTTTGAGGCCGGTTCGGAATGCCGCCTGTGCGACCGGGGTTCCTTTAACACCGGTACTCATCATCTCTTCCAGAACGCCGGAAGAAAGAATAACGAGAGCGGTCATGGTCAGGACAACGAAGGTATCAATAAAGACACCGATCATCGCTACTTCACCCTGATCCTCCGGGTTCTCGACATCGGCAATCGCATGGGCATGCGGGGTGGAACCCATACCGGCTTCATTAGAGAAGAGGCCTCGGGCAACACCGTAACGCATGGCTTTCCGCACGGTAATACCGGCTGCTGCACCAAATACGGCGTCCGGACGGAATGCACAGATAAAGATCGAAGCAATCGCTGACGGCACATGCTGGATGTTGATCAGAATAACAACAAGGGCTCCGACGAGATACAGTGCTGCCATCACCGGAACAACTTTTTCGGTGAAGGATGCGATACGGGAGATACCTCCGATGAAAATGAATGCGGCGAGAACGGCTGCAATCACACCCATCACCCATTTCGGTACGGAAAATGCGGTGTAGAACGCATCACTGATGGAGTTCGACTGTACCATATTTCCCATAAAGCCAAGCGCCAGAATAACGGCTACGGCAAAGAAGCCTGCCAGTGCTTTTCCAAACGTTCCCTTGAATGCGTGGGTAATGTAGTAAACCGGTCCTCCGATGATTTCTCCGCTCTCATCGCGGCGTTTGGAGATCTGCGCGAGATACGCCTCGCCGTAGATCGTTGCCATGCCGAAGAACGCAGCAAGCCACATCCAGAAGATGGCTCCCGGGCCGCCGGATACGAGTGCGGTCGCACATCCTGCGATGTTTCCGGTTCCGACCTGTGCGGCGATCGCTGTTGCAAGCGCCTGGAAGGAAGTCATGCCGTCTTTTCCGGCCTTCTTACCCTTTAACGAGAAACCGCCGAAGACGCGGTTCCACGCGGTCTTAAACTTTCTTACCTGTACAAAGCGGGTCCGAACAGAGAAATAAACTCCCGTACCTACCAGCAGAAACAGCAGTACGCTGTTCCAGAGCACATCACTGATCTGCGCAATTGCCTGATTCAATGCATCCATTTTCTTTTCTCCCTTTCCATTCGACGTATGGTCTGAACGATGTGGATCACACATCCGCACCGTTTTGAGAAAAAAAATACCATCTCCTGCGGAATTTTTCCTGCAGAACATGGCTCTGATTGAAAAATACAGTAAAAAACCGCGCTTCCGGAATTTTTTCGTTTCTGCGCACCGCTTTTTTGTTCCGCGGCTGTTTTTCTTCTGTATCTTTTTTGACTCTGTCCTTTTGCCTGAGAGATTCTGCATCGCTGCATTGCACCTTCGGCACTCTTTTCAAGAGCTTCTCCAGAGACCACTCCGTTTTTAGTCCTCGCCGTCTCCCGTCCGTTCTTGTTTTAAGAAGAGAACCAGCACCTGAAAGTTTTACTTCTTCGGTCGTGCACCTTTCGAAAATTAAATTTCCAAAGGCTCTCCGCACATTTTCTAAAAACTTCTACGTCTTTTTTTATTTTTGTAAAACTATAGCACCTGTGATAGGATTCGTCAATACCCCATGCCGTATTTTTTTCGGAATATTGCAAAAACATATAAAAAATCAGCAGATCTGCGCGCACGCCTCAAAATCGCATGCGCGGCGCAGATCTGCTGTTCTCTTTTCCAAATATCTTTTATGACGCCTGGAACTGGCTGTTGTACAGATTGTAGTAGAAGCCTTTCTTCTCAAGAAGCTCCTCATGGCGTCCCTGCTCGATAATCTTTCCGTCTTTCATGACGAGGATCAGCGAAGCATTGCGGATCGTGGACAGACGGTGGGCAACGACGAAACTCGTTCTGCCCTGCATCAGCTTGTCAAACGCCTCCTGAACCTGCAGTTCGGTACGGGTATCGATGCTGGAGGTCGCCTCGTCGAGGATCAGCATCGGCGGCAGGCAGAGCATGACACGGGTGATACAGAGAAGCTGTTTCTGCCCCTGGCTGATGCTGTCTTCGCTGAGAACCGTGTCAAGCCCCTTCGGCAGACGCTTGATAAACTCCCAGCTGTGTGCCTCTTTGGCCGCATTGATGATCTCCTCTTCCGTCGCATCCGGTTTTCCGAAGCTGATGTTGTCGCGCACGGTTCCCTGTTTGATCCAGGTATCCTGCAGCACCATACCAAAGCAGCTGCGGAGCGCATGGCGGGACAGTTCGTCGATCGGCTTTCCGTCGATGCAGATCTTTCCGGCATCGACATCATAGAAGCGCATCAGCAGGTTGATAAACGTCGTCTTTCCGCATCCGGTCGGGCCAACAATGGCAACACGCATGCCCGGCTGTACGTCAAGATTAAAGTTCTCGATCAGTTTTTTCTCTTTGTCATAACTAAATGCTACATCATCGATCGTCACATTTCCCGTCACGGTATCGATCGTTCCGGCCGGGTCTGCACTCTCCTCTTTCTCTTCCAGAAGAGCAAAGATACGGCCTGCGCAGGCAAGCGCGTTCTGCATCTCGGTGATAACGGAACTGATATCATTGAACGGTTTCATATACTGGTTTGCGTACGACAGCAGAACAGAAAGTCCGCCGACGGTCAGCGCGCCGCCCGGGATCATGAAAGCTCCCACAAGGGCAACACCGGCATAGATCACGTTGTTGACAAAACGGGTGGACGGGTTCGTTAAGGAACTGTAGAACACGGCCTGCTGGCTGTATTTCTGCAGATCTTTGTTGATCTCTGCAAAACGCTCGGAAGCTTTTTCCTCATAGCCGAACGCTTTGACTACTTTCTGGTTTCCGATCATCTCATCGATGAGTGCGGTCTGTTTTCCTCTCGTCTCACTCTGTTTCTGGAACATTTTGAACGAGCGGCCGGAAATAAATTTTGCCACGAAGAAGCTCAGAGGTGTCAGGCAGATCACAAGAAGGGTGATCCATACGTTCTTCGAGAACATGAAAAACAGTGTCACAATAATGGTTACGATGCCGGAGAACAGCTGCGTAAAGCCAAGCAGAAGACCGTCCGATAAGATATCGGTATCTGCGATAACACGGCTTACGATGTCTCCGGAGCTGTGCTGATCCAGATAGGACAGCGGCAGCACCTGGATATGACGGATCGCCTGGGAACGAAGGTCGCGCACGATGCGGTACGTCATACGGTTGTTGATCAGGTTCATGATCCATGCGGAAAGTGCGGAAACGAGGGTAAAGAATACGATTCGTTTCAGATAGAACCACATCTCCGGGAAATTGACCTGGTGGGCTGCAACGACCTCATCGATCGCATCGCCGAACAGGATCGGAATATAAAGCTGTAAAATAACGGTAACCGCAGCCAGGACAATACTAAGGCCTAAGAAAATTTTATAATTTCCGATAAACGCCATCAGCTTTTTCATGACCTGCATGCCGCTTTTTCCGGACTTGTTTTCTGTCTTTTTCATGCGATCACCCCGCTTTCGTTGTTATAAGCTGCACGCTCTTCCGGGAACTGGGAGAAGTAAATCTCGCGGTAAACCTCGCAGGTTTTCATCAGCTCGTCGTGTGTGCCGTTTCCTTCGAGCGTACCATTTCCAAGAACGAGGATCTGGTCTGCCTGACGGATGCCGGCGATTCGCTGGGATACGAGGAAGGTTGTCGTGTTTCCTTCGAGATTGTGGACGGCTTTGCGGAGTTTTGCATCCGTTGCAAAGTCAAGCGCACTCGAGCTGTCGTCCAGAATCAGGATTTCCGGTTTTTTTACCAGCGCACGCGCAATAGAAAGACGCTGTTTCTGTCCGCCGGAGAGGTTCTTTCCGTTCTGCTCCAGCATAAAATCGAGCTGATCCTGTTTGCCTTCTACGACTTCTTTCGCCTGGGCTGTGGTGAGCGCCTCCCAGATTTCTGCATCGGTGGCATCCTCTTTGCCCCACTTCATATTGTCGCGGATGCTGCCTTTAAAGAGCACTGCTCTCTGCTGAACAACACCGACTTTATTGCAGAGCTCTTCTTTCGTGTAATTCTTTACATTCTCGCCGTCTACCATGACGTCACCGCTGGTCGCATCGTAGAAACGGGAAATCAGGCTGACCAGCGTCGATTTTCCGCTTCCGGTACCGCCGATGATTCCGATGGTCTGTCCGCGTTTTGCGGTAAAGCTGATATCCGATAAGCTCTCTGCGCCGGCTCCTGCATAGGTGAAGCTGACATTTTTAAATGTAACAGCTGCATCGCCAGTTACTTTCTTTGCAGCGCCGCCTTTTGCCGGGTAGTTCATGGTTGTCGGAACCGCCAGTACGCCGGAGACACGCTCTGCACAGGCAACGGATTTGTTTAAGGTGATGATGAGCGATGCCAGTTTGATCAGCTCCACGATGATCTGCAGCATGTAGTTGTAAAGTGCGACAACCTGTCCCTGCTGCATACTGCCGATGTTGACCTGAAGGCCTGCCTGCCAGATCAGGACAACGGCTGCGATGTTGATGAGGACATAGGTCAGCGGATTTAGCAGTGCGGAAATTTTTCCGACAAACTCGTTCAGACAAGTCAGCTCATCGTTGCTCTTTTCGAAATCGGCAACAGACTGCTCCTCACGGCAGAACGCACGGATGACACGGACACCGTTCAGATTTTCTCTTGTCATTCCGGTGACGCGGTCGAGTGCCGCCTGTACCTTTTTGAACAGCGGGATGCTGACCAGCATAATGCCGAATACAGCAACGAACAGGATCGGAATAGTAACCAGGAATACGATGGCACATTTTACGTTGACGGTAAATGCCATCACAACGGAACCGAATACGATAAACGGACTCCGCAGCAGCAGACGCAGACCCATGTTGATTCCGTTCTGCACCTGATTGATATCGTTGATCAGACGGGTGATCAGCGTATCGGTTCCAATGGTATCCAGCTCCGTAAAGGACAGAGCCTGAATGTGGTCAAAGACCGCCTGGCGAAGCTCGGTTGCACAGCCGACGCTCGCTTTTGCCGCGAAATACTGCGCGGTGAAGCTGCAGCAAAGTCCGACTGCCGCCATCAGAACGAGGATTCCAAAACGGCTGACGATGTACGGACGGTTATTGCCTGCGATACCCACATCGATGATCTGGGCAACAACCATCGGCACCAGAAGGTCGAATACGACTTCCAGAAGCTTGAACAAAGGAGCGATGATGCTCTCTTTTTTGTAGTGCTTCAAGTAGACTCCAAGACTTTTCATCTTCTTTTTCACTCTCCATTTCTTTGTTTCTTGACATTGACAGTATAATCTCATATGATTAATACGAATAGTATTGTTTTTATAGCTTAGTGATACATTTTTAATATCATAGATAATTTCACGAAAGGAAGTCTCTTATGGAACTGCGCCAGCTTGAATATTTCCGCGTCATCGCCGAAACCGAAAGCATTCACGAGGCCGCCCGCCGCCTCAATATGTCCCAGCCGCCGCTCAGTTATCAGTTAAAGCAGCTGGAAGCCGAACTGAATGTCACTTTATTTGAACGCACCCGCCAGGGCGTCCGCCTGACCGAAGCCGGAAAACTGCTGTACGACCGCTCCGCCAACCTGCTCGAGTACGTGAAATCGACGGAGCTTGAGGTCGCAAAGGTCGGCAAAAAGCGGGTTCTGCGCCTCGGCATCACACCGACCACCGTTGCAACGATCATGCCGTGCGTCTCGCTTTTTTCCCGCCGCAATCCCGATGTCAACTTCGAGGTGCACGACGGCATCACCTACACGCTGTACCGCTATCTGATGGACGGCATCATCGACATTTCCATCGCCCGCACGCCGCTGCGGCTCGACGATGTCGACTATAAAATTTTAAGCTCTGAACCTATGATTGCCGTTTCTTCAAAAGATATGCTTCCCGAGAAGAACGGATCGCTAAAGCTCCCGGATCTTTTGAATATTCCGCTCATCATCTACCGCCGGTATGAGGCACTCATCATGGATGCATTCCACTCGCGCGGCATGGAACCGGATCTCTTCTGTGTCTGCGACGATCCCCGCGGCGCGATGCTCTGGGCAAAGGAAGGCCTTGCCACTGCCATTTTCCCGCAGTCCATGAGCTCTCTCTGCCAGGGACTCCGCATCCAGCCGCTCGCAGAAAGCGATCTGGAAACGCAGATCGCCGTGATCTGGAAAAAGGGGCGGAAACTCTCTCCGCTTCTGCAGGACTTTGTCGATGCCTGCATGAAGAGCATATTATAATAGAAGAAGTCCGCTGCGCCGGTCTCTTTTTCAGGGATCAGCGCAGCGGACTTCCTTTTTTTATTTCTCATTCTTTTTACTGCACAAACAGCAGCGCGATATTCAGCAGTGTCACAATCACCGCAATCGCAAACAGGGCAATTTTCAGCTGCAGACTGTTCGCGTATTTTCCCATGACTTTTTTCGAGGACGTCAGATAAATCTGTGTAAATACCGTAATCGGGAGCTGCATTCCAAGGAACATCTGTGAATAGAGAAGGCCCTGGAACGGGGAATCAATCAGAAGAATGACCGCTGCGGCCGGGATCATGGTAAGAAGGATTCCCCAGCGTGTCTCCTTACTCTTGATCTCATACGGCTTGTTAAAAATCCCCGAAAAAATCGTTCCGCCCGCCATTCCCGCGGTGATGCTCGATGAAATTCCGGCGAGCAGAAGCGCTGCTGCAAAAATCACCGATGCGGCATTTCCAAGGAGAGGTGTCAGCATCTTTCCCGCCGTTGCGAGATCATCCACCTGCTTTGCATTCTGCGGCTGGAAAAACGTTGCGGCCGCCATCAGGATCATTGCACTGTTGATGGCCCATCCGATGATCATGGAAAACAGGGTGTCTTTGAACTCATACTTTAACTGGCGCGCAATCACCTCATCATCCTCAAGATTCCACTGGCGGCTCTGAATAATTTCCGAGTGGAGAAACAGGTTGTGCGGCATGACGACCGCACCGAGGACGCTTAAGATGACCGGCATTGAGTGCTCTGGAAACGACGGTTTTACCCAGCCGACAGCCGCCTGCGCCCAGTCGATATCGGCGATCCAGACCTCAAAGAGGAACGAAAAGCCGATCAGCGAGACAAACACAATGATCAGTTTTTCAATCCGTTTGTAAGCACTTGTAAACTCACAGATCAGAACCAGCACGAGAATCATCATGCTGCCGAGCTTGATCGGAATGCCGAACAGCATCTGGAGCGCAACCGCACCGCCGAGGATCTCCGCCATTGCGGTTGCCACCGCTGCCATCATCGCCGTCGCAAGAATCGTGTTTTTCAGCCACGCAGGCAGATAGAGGCTCGCCGCCTCCGAGAGGCACTTTCCCGTGACAATGCCGAGATGCGCCGCATTGTGCTGCAGAAAAATCAGCATGATCGTGGACAGGGTGACCATCCACAGAAGCTCGTAACCGTAACCCGATCCGGCGGCAATGTTGGATGCCCAGTTTCCCGGGTCGATAAAACCGACCGTGACAAGAAGTCCCGGGCCGAGATAGCGGAGAAAATTCATGCCCGCCGTCTCTTTTCGTTTTCGATTTTGTTTCATATTCTTTCCTTTCTGACAATTTGATGCGGAACCGGCCCATCCAGGACCGGCAGAAATCGTTTTGTTGTGGTTTTGGTTGCTTTGGTTAGTTGCAACTAACTGCATTGTACATGGGATTTTTCAAAAAGTCAAATCATGTTTTCTCTTTCTTGTGCTTCACCGTCCGCTGTGCTACAATAAAACTGCTTATTTTGAACTAAAAGGAGAATTTTTATCATGATACGACTTGCCGTCCCGGAGGATTTTACTTCGCTCATGTCAATCTATGCGTACGCCCGCTCTTTTATGCAGGAAACCGGAAATCCGAATCAGTGGGGAAACCATTTTCCGCCGGAGGAGCTGATTCACAACAGAATCCGTGACAAACAGCTTTTTGTCCTGGAAGAAAACGGCACGCTGCACGGCGCGTTTGCCTTCATCATCGGTGAGGATCCGACGTATCTGCAGATCGACGACGGCTCCTGGCTCTCCGATGCGCCGTATGGCACGATCCACCAGGTTGCCTCAGACGGAACAATCCACGGATTTTTCTCCCAGATCGTCGATTACTGCTGGACACAGATCCCGCACCTGCGCGTCGATACGCATACGGACAATCAAATCATGCAGCATCTGATCCAGAAAAACGGATTTGAACGGCGCGGCATCATCTACGTACTGAACCACTCTCCGCGGATTGCATTTGAGCGCGTAAAATAAAACACCAAACGAAAACACCGGATCGTCACCGCTTCGCAGACTTTTCAGCCGCGGAATCACCGTTGGATCCAGGTAATATAAGGATCCGACGATCTGTCCCATCATCCCCTTTTTCGATCTTTCGTGTGTCATTTTTTTACCAACCTTATATCTTCTTACCCTCCAATACACACTTGCCCGTACCGAAATGCAAAGAAAATCCGCTTTTTCCCCTCTGTTTCTGCACATTCCTTTGTGCAGAATACAGATGCAGAAAAAACGGATTTTCTTTTGCATTTTTCTTTATGCGTGGATTCCTCTGTTCTCGTCCCCGGACTCGTTTACGCCGAATTCGTAATCATTGCCCGGCAGAATCATGTTCAGCAGGATTCCTGCGATGGCTGCAATGGCAAGTGCAGTCAGGGTGACGGTCGTTCCGCCGATCGTAAAGGAGAGACCGTTGCTGAAGCCCAGTCCGCAGACAAAGATGACGCCCGCAATAATCAGGTTTCTTGATTTCGTCAGGTCTACCTTGTTCTCAACCACGTTGCGCACACCGATGGCAGAAATCATACCGTACAGCATGAAGCTGACGCCTCCGATGATGGAGGACGGCATGGTGCTGATGAGTGCCGATACCTTCGGAATGAAGCTGACGATAATCGCAAAGACTGCGGCAATACGGATGACTCTCGGGTCATGTACGCGGCTCAATTCCAGAACGCCGGTGTTCTCGCCGTACGTCGTGTTGGCCGGTCCGCCGATGAAACCTGCCATTGCGGTTGCAAGACCATCACCGAGCAGGGTTCTATGCAGGCCCGGATCAGAAAGGAAGTTCTCTCCTACGGTTGCAGAGATCGCCGACATATCGCCGACATGCTCCATCATAGTCGCGATCGCGATCGGTGCCATGATCATAATGCTGGTCAGATCGAATTTGCAGAGCTGCAGCGGCGGAAGTCCGACGATGCCTGCCTGTGCAACCGGCGCAAAGTTGATGATCACGGATCCGTCCGGATTTTTGATGCCGAGTGCATTCAGGACAACTGCCACAGCGTAGGCAATCACAACGCCCATCAGAATCGGAATGATTTTGAGCATTCCTTTTCCCCAGATGTTGAAAATGATGATGACTGCCAGCGCAACCAGTGCCAGGAACCAGTTCGTCGAAGCATTATTAATGGCGGAACCAGCAAGGCTGAGACCAATGCAGATGATAACCGGACCTGTGACAACCGGCGGCAGGTAGCGCATCACGCGTTTGACGCCGACCATGCGGATGATCAAGGCAAAAATCAGGTACAGAAGACCTGCTACCACAATACCTCCGCAGGCATAGGCTGCCTTGTCATTGACACTCATGCTGGCATATTTTCCGGTATTCAGGTTTGCAACAGCGGCGAAACCGCTTAAGAATGCAAACGAAGAACCAAGAAATGCCGGTACTTTAAATTTCGCGCACAGATGGAACAGCAGCGTTCCAAAGCCGGCGCAGAACAGTGTGACAGATACGGTAAGACCGCGGGACGGCCCCTCGCCGCATGCGTCTACAAAGTAGCTGTTTACCAGAATCGGCACCAGAATGGTTGCACCGAACATGGCAAACATGTGCTGCAATCCGAGAATCAGCATTTTAGGAATGCCGAGCTTTCTCGCATCGCGGATGACTCCATTAGACTCGTTCATACGTCTCTCCCTCTCTTTTGTTTTTCCTTCCCATTATAGGCGTTATATTCTGGAAATACAAGCGAAAGATTCCGTTCCGCACACTTTAATTTTCAAACGGGCGGACACGAAGGGTAACACCTAATTCATCGCAGATTTCCCGGCATTTCTGAATCTTTTCTTCCGGCATAACTTTCTCGACAACGGTCATCACAACATTCGGCACATACTGTTTTGCAAGCACTGCAAACTCCTTGATAGCCTCGTACGACTGGATGCCGAATTTCGACCGTGTGAGCTCCAGAAATTCTTTTTCATCCGGCGCGTTTAAAGAGATCGAGACGGTATCAAATCTTCCCTTTAATTCCGGGGTGACATCTCTTCCATAGATCAGGTTGGCAAGACCGATCGTATTCAGACGCACTTTCAGGTTCGGATACGTTCCTTTTAAGGAATCGATCACCCGACAGACATCCTCAAGCCGCTCAAGCGGTTCTCCGAAGCCGCAGAAGACCAGTTCATTGATCACGTTCAGATCGTACTGTGCGAACAGCTCCAGCATCGTCTCAACGGATGGC
>ENA-UESE01002425-UESE01002425.1-human-gut-metagenome-genome-assembly--contig:-NODE-2425-length-10892-cov-3.751734_pt1 | contig 10892 bp, 6 predicted proteins | sample MGYA00242995_ERZ507996 | MGnify/ENA primary metagenome ERZ507996 (study PRJEB26167, sample SAMN06115489) | human gut metagenome | host: Homo sapiens | place: China:Sichuan | collected 2015-04-15... | reverse complement strand
CCGTCCAGCTGTACCATTGGACGAAGATCCGGTGGTATAACCGGGATAACTGGCAGGATCATCCACTCAGGCTTATTTCCTGATCCACGGAATGCTTCGATTACTTCCAGTCTCTTGATGATACGCGCACGCTTCTGACCGGATGCATTCTTAAGTTCCTCCTTAAGTGTATTGGACTCTTCCTCGAGATCGATGCTCATCAGAAGCTCCATGATGGACTCTGCACCCATGCCTGCACGGAATGCATTGCCATAGTTCGCTCTGGCTTCCTGATACTCTGCCTCAGACAGGATCTGCTTCTGCTGCAGACCAATTCCGTCCTGAGCCTCGAGTACGATATATGACGCAAAGTAGAGTACCTTTTCAAGGTTCTTTGGAGATACATCGAGAATCAGACCCATACGGCTTGGGATTCCTTTAAAATACCAGATATGTGATACCGGCGCAGCAAGCTCGATGTGACCCATACGCTCACGACGAACGCTTGCCTTTGTAACCTCTACGCCACAACGGTCGCAGACAACGCCTTAATAACGAATCTTTTTATATTTACCACAATGACACTCCCAGTCCTTGCTTGGTCCGAAGATCTTCTCACAGAACAGACCGTCCTTCTCAGGCTTTAATGTTCTGTAGTTAATTGTCTCCGGCTTCTTAACCTCACCCCGGGACCACTCTCTGATCTTTTCCGGAGAGGCAAGACCGATCTTGATTGCATCATATGTGATATGCTTTTCTTCCTTTACAGTACTATCTACCATAGTAACCTCCATTCTTCCACATCCAGGTTGTGTAAATCCGAAGTTTCGTCTTATAACAGATCCGGTTCCTCGGAAGCTTCAAAATCGCCAAAAATGTCGTCATTCTCAAGCTCTTCAGCAGTACCCTCTTTGAAACCTGCAGCCTCGAAGGACTCTCCGTTGCCAAATGCAAAGTTGGCATCGCCATCGATGAGCGGCTTGATATCCTCATCACGATCCTCTTCAACGCTCTCTGTCATCGGTACTTCGTTACCGTCCTCATCCAGAACCGTAACATCAAGTGCAAGTGCCTGAAGCTCCTTAAGAAGTACCTTAAAGGACTCTGGAATACCAGGATCAGAGATGTTCTCTCCCTTGATGATCGCCTCGTATGTCTTCACACGACCAACGACATCATCGGACTTCACAGTCAGGATCTCCTGAAGTGTATATGCAGCACCATAAGCCTCAAGTGCCCAAACCTCCATCTCTCCGAAACGCTGACCACCGAACTGTGCTTTACCACCGAGTGGCTGCTGTGTTACCAGAGAGTAAGGACCGGTAGAACGTGCATGGATCTTATCATCAACCAAATGGTGGAGCTTGAGGTAATGCATGAAGCCTACCGTTACTTCGCCATCGAAATACTCACCTGTTCTACCATCGCGGAGACGAACCTTACCATCACGGCGGATCGGAACGCCCTTCCACTGCTGACGATATTCCTTGTTCTCAACCAGATAGTTCATAACCTCCGGATCAAGGACATCTTTATATTTATCTACGAAAGGCACAACGTCTGCCGGATACTCAACGCCATCCTCTGCAGCCTTTGCCTTTTCTGCCGCAAGCTCTTCCTGATCAAGCGGTGTATTGGCATAATCATTTGCCAGCTCGAGTGTATCCATGATGTCGTGCTCATTCGCGCCATCAAAGACAGGAGTTGCTACGTTAAATCCCAGTACCTTTGCAGCCAGACTCAGATGAATCTCCAGGACCTGACCGATGTTCATACGTGAAGGCACACCCAGAGGGTTCAACACGATATCCAAAGGACGACCGTTTGGAAGGAATGGCATATCCTCCACAGGAAGTACTCTGGAAACCACACCCTTGTTACCATGACGTCCGGCCATCTTATCTCCAACCTGGATCTTACGCTTCTGTGCAATATAGATACGAACGTTCTCATTCACTCCCGGCGGAAGCTCATCGCCGTTCTCTCTGGTAAATACCTTGGCATCTACAACGATACCAAACTCACCATGAGGAACCTTGAGTGATGTATCACGAACTTCTCTTGCCTTCTCGCCGAAGATCGCACGAAGAAGTCTCTCCTCTGCCGTCAGCTCTGTCTCACCCTTCGGTGTAACCTTGCCGACCAGAATATCGTTGGCGCGAACCTCAGCACCGATACGGATGATACCTCTCTCATCCAGATCCTTGAGTGCGTCATCACCAACGCCCGGAACATCACGGGTAATCTCCTCGGCACCAAGCTTTGTATCTCTTGCCTCGGCATTGTACTCACTGATGTGTACGGATGTGTAAACATCCTCCTGAACCAGTCTCTCACTGAGAAGAACCGCATCCTCGTAGTTATAACCTTCCCATGTCATGAAACCGATGAGAGGGTTCTTACCAAGGGCGATCTCTCCACCGCAGGTAGAAGGACCGTCTGCGATAACCTGTCCTGCCTTGACCTCGTCACCCTTGTTGACTAAAGGTCTCTGGTTCATACTTGTTCCCTGGTTACTTCGCTGGAACTTTGCTAATTTATAATTATGAACGGTTCCTGTTGTCTCCTTAATGATGATCTCATTGGAAGCGGAACGTTCAACCACACCATCTGCCTCTGCGATCACACAGTTACCGGAGTCGATCGCTGCCTTCATCTCCATACCTGTACCGACCGCAGGAGCCTCTGTTACAAGAAGCGGCACCGCCTGACGCTGCATGTTGGAACCCATCAGGGCACGGTTTGCATCATCGTTCTCAAGGAATGGGATCATGGCTGTTGCAACAGAGAATACCATCTTAGGAGATACGTCCATCAGATCGATATCCTTCTTCGGAAACTCGGATGTCTCCTCGCGGCGGCGACCGGATACGCTGTTACGTACAAAGTAGCCGTTCTCATCGAGTGCCTCATTCGCCTGTGCAACGGTATATTTATCCTCCTCGTCAGCAGACAGATAAACAACCTCATCTGTAACACGAGGATTTGCAGGATCTGCCTTGTCCACCTTACGGTAAGGAGCCTCGACAAAACCATACTCGTTAATACGTGCATAAGATGCCAGAGAGTTGATCAGACCAATGTTAGGTCCCTCAGGAGTCTCTACAGGACACATACGTCCATAATGAGAATAGTGGACATCTCGCACCTCGAATCCGGCACGGTCTCTGGACAGACCACCCGGTCCCAATGCGGAAAGACGACGCTTGTGAGTCAGCTCACTGAGCGGGTTATTCTGATCCATAAACTGTGACAGCTGGGAACTTCCGAAGAACTCCTTCACTGCTGCCGTAACCGGCTTAATATTGATCAGAGACTGTGCTGTGATAGAAGAAAGATCCTGGGTGGACATTCTCTCACGAACAACACGTTCCATACGTGACAGACCGATACGGTACTGATTCTGAAGAAGCTCACCAACCGCACGGATACGACGGTTACCCAGGTGATCGATATCATCATCATTACCAATGCCATACTCAAGATGGATATTGTAGTTGATGGAAGCAAAGATATCTTCTTTTGTGATATGCTTTGGAATCAACTCGGAGATATTGTACTGGATCTCCTCAATAATATCCTCTTCGGACTCGTTCTCATCGAGGATCTGCTTGAGCAGTGGATAGTAAACGTCCTCTGTCACACCGATGCTCTTCGGATCAACATCCGGCAGATAGTAACGCAGGTCAACCATCAGGTTGGAAAGAACCTTTGTTACATGCTCCTCATATTCTACCATCACATAAGGAACTGCAGCGTTCTGGAGCTGTACGGCAATCTCCTCTGTGATCAGTGTTCCTGCTTCCAGTTTCTCACCGGTTACAGTATCAACCGCATCCTCTGCCAGCTTGCAGCCAACGATACGATTCTTAAAATGCAGTTTCTTGTTGAACTTGTATCTTCCGACCTTCGCCAGATCATATCTCTTCGGATCGAAGAACATACCGTTCAGAAGATTCTCTGCGCTGTCTACGGAAAGTGGCTCACCCGGACGAAGCTTCTTGTAAAGCTCAAGCAAACCATCCTGATAATTCTCTGTAGTATCCTTCTCAATACTTGCAAGGATCTTTGGCTCCTCACCAAACATCTCCTTAATCTCTGCGTTGGTGCCAAGACCAAGAGCACGCAGAAATACAGTGATCGGAACCTTTCTGTTTCTATCAACACGGACGAAGAAGACATCATTGGAATCCGTCTCATACTCCAGCCATGCACCACGATTTGGGATTACTGTAGAAGAGAATAACTCTTTACCGATCTTGTCATGTCCAATCGCATAGTAAATGCCCGGGGATCGTACCAACTGACTGACGATAACTCGCTCAGCACCGTTGATGATAAAGGTACCTGTCGCTGTCATCAGAGGCAATTCACCCATAAAGATTTCGTGTTCCTTGATTTCCTCAGTCTCTTTGTTGTGCAGACGAACCTTAACCTTTAAAGGTGCGGAATAAGTAGCATCCCTCTCCTTACACTGGTCAATATCGTACTTGCTCTCGTCTCTGCAAAGCTTGAAATCAACAAATTCCAGGCTGAGATGACCGCCAAAGTCAGAGATTGGGGAAATATCCCGAAATACTTCCTTCAGACCATCATCCAAAAACCACTGGTAAGAATTGGTCTGCACCTCAATGAGGTTTGGCATCTCCAGAACTTCTCCCTGATGGGCATAACTCATTCTCACACCGTTGCCTACTTTTACCGGACGTATTCTGTTTTTCTCCATCGCCGTTTCACTCCTTAATTTTGTAGAGTATTTTGTGGCTTTTCAATCCTTAAAAACTATGCTATAATATATTTTATACTAGTTTTAGTTTATAATCTGCCACAATAAGTGCATTTTCCATCTTACCATCTAATTTGATGGTTGTCAAGCATTTCTATTGATTGAATTATTCTTTTCATAAATTTTATCACTTATAATAGGAAAGGAGACATTATGGATATCAAAAAGATGATACAGGATATGACATTAGCGGAGAAGGCAAGCCTGTGTTCCGGTGCCGATTTCTGGCATACCGAGACAATTGACCGCATCGGCTTAAAGGCAATCATGGTTTCCGACGGACCTTACGGACTGCGCAAGCAGGAGGAGATCATCAATAATATGGGATGGGCCAGGAGCATTCTTGCCGTTGGATTTCCAACAGCAGCATCCCTGGCGAACTCCTTCGACCGCGATCTGGTTCATGAGGTCGGCAATGCGCTCGGCGATGAATGTCAGGCAGAGGACGTTGCTGTCCTGCTCGGACCGGGTATCAATATGAAACGCTCGCCGCTCGGTGGAAGAAATTTCGAATATTATTCCGAGGATCCGTATCTCGCCGGAGAGATCGGCGCCGCCTTTGTAAACGGCGTGCAGGAGAAAAACATCGGCACCAGCCTGAAGCATTTTGCCGCCAACAATCAGGAAACAAGGCGAATGAATGCCAGCTCCGAGGTCGATGAGCGGACACTGCGCGAAATTTATCTTACCGCCTTTGAACGTGTCGTCAAAAAGGCACAGCCGTGGACCATCATGTGCAGCTACAACCGCATTAACGGATGTTATTCTTGTGAAAATGATTGGCTTCTGAATAAGGTGCTGCGCGAGGAATGGGGCTTTCAGGGGCTTGTCATGACCGACTGGGGTGCGATGAACGACCGTGTGAAGTCATTAAACGCCGGTCTTGACCTGGAGATGCCGGACTGCCACGGCGAGACAGACAAGCTGATCATCAAAGCAGTACAGGAGGGCACCGTTTCCATGAAGACATTAGACAGAACCGTAGAACGGATTCTGACAGCTGTGGATCGGTATTATTCTAATAAGAAAGAAAACGCTTCCTACGATATGGAGGCACATCACCAGCTAGCCCGCAAGGTTGCGGATAACAGTGCTGTTCTCCTGAAAAACGATGGCATTCTTCCATTGAAGGAGTCACAGAAGGTTTCCATTATCGGCGAATTTGCCGAGACGCCCCGAACACAGGGCGGCGGTTCCAGCCACATCAACTGCTTCCGCATCGAGAGTGCTCTGGATGCCCTGAGGGATAATCCAAACATTACATATAAAAAGGGATATGTCGCCGAAAAGGACGAGGTTGATGAGACACTTCTTTCCGAGGCAGTTGCCGCCGCAAAGGAAGCTGAGGTTGCTGTTATTTTCGCAGGACTGCCGGATTCCTTCGAGAGCGAGGGCTTCGACCGCACCCACCTGAATATGCCGGAAAGCCAGAATACGCTGATCCATGAGATCTGTAAGGTGCAGCCAAACACTGTTGTCGTGCTGCACAACGGTTCACCGATCCTGATGCCATGGCTGTCCGAGGTAAAGGGCGTACTCGATCTGTATCTTGCCGGACAAGCTGCCGGTGCCGCCGCAGTCGATCTTCTCTATGGCAAAGCAAATCCATCCGGTAAACTTGCCGAGACCTATCCTCTGCGCATGGAGGATCACCCTGCATTCTTAAACTTCCCGGGTACACACAACGAAGTCCACTATCAGGAGGGTATTTTTATCGGATACCGCTATTACGACAAGCGCAAAATGGACGTATTATTCCCATTCGGTTACGGATTAAGCTATACCTCCTTCCGGTATTCCAATGCAAAGCTGATCGTAAACGGTCAGTCTGTCAGCAGCTCTTCCACAAGTGCGGCAAATGGGCAGAATACAGGCATGGACGTGATCCCGTCTATCCCTGCCAAGCCGGATGATACGATCCAGGTTTCTGTTGATATCACCAACACCGGTGATATTGCAGGCCGGGAGGTTGTCCAGCTCTACGTAAAGAACGCCGCCTGTGAAGAGATCCGTCCGGAACAGGAGCTGAAAAACTTTGCCAAGGTAGCTCTGGAGCCGGGCGAGACGAAAACGATCCTGCTTGATCTGGACGCACGCTCCTTCTCCTATTACAGCATGCAGATCCATGACTGGTATGCACCGTCCGGAGATTATGAGCTTTTGATCAGCGCTTCCTCCAGAGATGTGCGCCAGCGTCTGACGCTCCATCTGGAAAATGATAAAAAGCTTCCGTTCTACGTCGAAGAAATGTCATCCTGCGATGATGTTTACAACTACGCAAATGATCCTTCGCCATTAGATGCCATGCTGGCAAAGAGCGGCTTTACAGACACCTCGGGCGGCGAGAATGACAGCATGGGAGCCGGCACCGCCCAGATGATGCGTGCGATGTTTGCCGACACTCCGCTGCACTCCATTCTCTCGTTCAGTTCCGATAAACTAACATGGAAAGACATCCAGGACACAATCCGTGCGATCAACGAAAAACAGCCGTGATCACACGCTGATTCATTTTGATGTCACACAGAATCCGGGACAGGAGCGATTCCGTGCATTTAATATGCATTTCGGAATTTCTCCTGTTCTTTTTCTTTCAGAAGATATTTCTCCTTAGTGGCCAGTCCGCCACGAATATGACGCTCGGACTTATTGATATCAAGCACCTGACGCACCTGCGCCGCCAATGCATGATTGATCACCGGAAGCTTTTCCGTCAGATCCTTATGTACCGTGCTTTTGCTGACCCCGAATACAGACGCTGTCTGACGGACAGTCGCTTTATGCTCAATCATATACTGTGCCAGCAAAACAGCCCTCTCCTCCAGACATTCCGACAGAGATCCTAAATGATATTTTTCATATTTTTTCTTTTCCACTGAGTATTTCTCCTCATTGATTACCTTATTTCATCCTATGCGTAAAATCGCTGCTTATGAATCAAACCAAATTTTTCTTGAAAGTTATGAGAAAAAAGCATATAGTATAGAGGTGTTTTAGATATGTGTCCCTGACCCACATTGTTCGGATGCGGCAGGTCAGGGTATTTGTTTTGGGAGGTAAGAATATGTTAATCGCAAAAAAACCAGCGAAACAGGGTTTAAGTATTATTATCGTTGGCTGCGGCAAAGTAGGACTTACACTAATCGAACAGCTTGTGAAAGAAGGACACGATATCACAATCATTGACCAGAATGCCAAAAAGGTACAGGAGGTTGCAAACACTTACGATGTCATGGGGATCACCGGCAACGGCGCAAGCCACCGGGTACAGATGGACGCCGGCATCGCTTCCGCCAATCTGCTGATCGCCGTTACAGAGTCGGACGAACTGAACCTGTTGTGCTGTACGGTCGCTAATCAGGTGGCGAATTGCTCCACCATTGCGCGCGTCCGTACACCTGACTACAGCGGTGAGGCAGCATATCTGCGGGACAAGCTCGGGCTTGCCATGATCATCAATCCGGAGCTTGAGGCAGCAAAGGAAATCTCCCGTATTCTCTATCTGCCGACCGCACTCGAAGTCAATTCCTTTGCTCACGGACAGGCAGAGCTGATTAAGATTCAGATTCCAGAGAATAATATATTAGACGGTATAAGCGTTTCCATGCTCAGCAAGAAGATCAACACAAGCGTGCTGATTTGCGGCATTGAACGAAACAGTGCCATGTACATTCCATCCGGTGATTCCCTGCTGCTCGGCGGAGATAAGATCTCCTTCGTTGCACCAAAGGGTCACGGACGCTTTTTCCTTGAGGACATCGGTATCAAGACGAATCAGGTCAAGAGCACGATGATCATCGGCGGCAGCAAGGCAGCTTATTATCTGGCAAAACAGCTTCTCCCGATGGGCGTATCCGTTAAGATCGTGGAGCAGGATCTGAAGCGCTGCGAAACGCTCAGCGAACTTCTTCCAAAGGCCACCATCATCAACGGAGACGGTACAGATGAAGAGCTTCTCGAGGAGGAGGGCATTGATTCAATTGAATCCTTTGTCCCTCTGACCGGTATTGACGAGGAAAATATCCTGCTGACACTTCACGCCAAGCAGATTTCAAATGCAAAGGTCATTACCAAGATCAACCGTATGAACTTCAAGGATGTTATCAGCCGGCTTGATCTGGGAAGTGTGGTATATCCTCGATATATCACTTCCGAAGCGATCGTTGCGTACGTCCGCGCCAAGAAGGATTCCATGGGCAGCAACATTGAGACATTGTATCATATGTTTGATTCCCGTGCAGAGGCGATTGAATTCCGCGTCAACGAGCCATCTGCCGTGACCAATATCCCTCTCATGGATCTTTCCCTGAAGGATAATCTGCTGATCTGCTTTATCAGCCGTAACGGATCGATCCTGATCCCAAGCGGTTCTGATTCTATTAGGGTCGGAGATACCGTTATGGTCGTGACAACGCACACCGGTTTTAATGATCTACGGGATATTCTGAAGTAAAGGATGTAAGGTTATGAATTATTCAATATTAAGATATATTCTCGGTTATGTATTAAAGATCGAAGCGGCATTTATGCTGCTTCCATGTGTTACGTCCCTCATTTATCATGAAGAGGAGGGACGTTACTTTTTTGTAGTTGCCTGTATCTGCATGCTCATCGGTGTTCTGATGACACTGCACAAGCCTAAAAGCACCACCTTCTATCTTAAGGAAGGATGTCTTGCTACCTCCCTGAGCTGGATCCTGCTCAGTCTTTTCGGTGCAATTCCATTCTGGATCAGCGGCGAGATCCCACATTGGGAGGATGCACTTTTTGAAACGATCTCCGGCTTTACCACAACCGGCGCCACCGTGCTTGGCAATGTGGAGGCACTTTCCCACACAGCTCTGATCTGGCGAAGCTTCACGCACTGGATCGGCGGTATGGGTGTTCTCGTTTTCCTGCTTGCCATTCTTCCGTTAAGCGGTGGCTCCAGCATCAATCTGATGCGCGCAGAAAGCCCGGGACCGTCCGTTGGAAAGCTTGTTCCAAAAGTGCGTTATACTGCAATGATCCTTTACACGATCTATTTCGGCATGACAGTGATCGAGTTTATTTTCCTGCTGGCAGGACATATGCCACTGTTTGATGCACTGACAACTGCATTCGGTACGGCAGGTACCGGTGGCTTTGGCATCAAGAACGACAGCATAATGGGGTACTCCCCCTATATTCAATGGGTTGTCGCCATCTTTATGATCCTGTTCGGTATTAATTTTAACTTTTATTTCTATCTTTTGTACCGGCATTTCAAAAAGGCAGTTTCCATGGAAGAGATCCATTATTATCTCGCCATGATCCTGATCGCCATAACGATCATTTTCCTGAATGTCCGTACGATGTATCCGACCGGATTTGAGGCAATGACACATTCCGTATTTCAGGTAGCTTCGCTGGCAACCTCAACCGGATTTTCGACAACCGACTTTGACCTGTGGCCGCAGACAAGCCAGACGATCCTGATCATCGTCATGTTTGTGGGAGCCTGTGCCGGAAGTACCGGCGGCGGCATCAAGGTTTCACGTATTGTCATTCTTTTCAAAACGGTTCTGAAGGAATTAAACAGCTACATTCATCCGAAGAGTGTGCGCAAGATCAATGTGGAGGGCAAGCCGGTCGATCATGAGGTGGTCCGCTCCATCAACGTATTTTTCATTACGTTTATTATTATCTTTACAATCTCTGTCTTTGCAATTTCCTTCGAGGATAAGGATCTGGTCACCAACTTTACAGCGGTTCTGACCACCATCAACAACATGGGACCCGGACTTGCAAAGGTCGGACCGACACAGAATTTCGAACAGTTCAATGTATTCTCCAAGCTTGTACTGATGTTTGACATGCTGGCCGGTCGACTGGAGCTGTTCCCACTGCTGATCCTCTTCCACCCGGCGATCTGGAAGGAATCGATCGAGAGTCACCGTAAGAAGAGAGCCAACAAATAATTTCGTATAGATAATGAAAGCTTAGTGATTTTCGAAAAAGTCAGCAGGTTGTTTCATAAAAATATAAATTTGAATATTTCCCAATAAAAAATCGCTTAGACCGTATGGTTTAAGCGATTTTTAAGTATCATTCATTTGAGCTGCAATTCCTCTACCGGACAACGATCCGACACTTCGCGGATGCACCG
>ENA-UESE01002418-UESE01002418.1-human-gut-metagenome-genome-assembly--contig:-NODE-2418-length-10929-cov-134.975304_pt1 | contig 10929 bp, 21 predicted proteins | sample MGYA00242995_ERZ507996 | MGnify/ENA primary metagenome ERZ507996 (study PRJEB26167, sample SAMN06115489) | human gut metagenome | host: Homo sapiens | place: China:Sichuan | collected 2015-04-15... | reverse complement strand
TGGAAGCAAGGGGGCTCGAACCCCACTCTATTCCTCTTACTTTCCGCATATTTACTGGCTTTCTAGGTGTTTTTTGTTGATTACTTTTGACTACTTTCGCAAAAATAGTAGTCAAATCACCTTGCCTGTAAATCTGGGATACTACTCAAAATAGACGATTTCTTTTCAATGGTTTTCCTATTCCTATGATAGTGTATTTCTGAAGTCATAATATCTGTATGCCCCATCTGATCCATGACAAGTCTCTTATCCACATTGTTATCCATAAGAATAGTTCCATATGTCTTTCTTACTTTGTGCGGTGGCTTTGGATAAATTTTCAATTTCCTGCAAAGCCTTTTCTGCCTTTGCCTAACCGCCTGTGCAGTAACCCTGATATCATTTTTGGTAAAAATGTAATCTCCAAACGGATTCATGTGTTTTATTTTATCGCAAATCCATACATAATCATTCGGTATAATTGCTGTTCTGATTCCTGCCTTGGTTTTAGGATACTCTTTTACTTCAACAACATTGTTTCCGTTTTCGTCTTTATACTTCGTCTCCGTTCTGCGAACGTTAAAAGTATTATCAAAAAAATCGGAATGTCTTAATGTTACAACTTCTCCGATACGTACTCCAGTTAAAAACATAAGCAATATTGCAACATTAGAAGTATCAAGGTGGCTGACAAGATACTTAATCATTACATCAGTTTCATATTCGTCGAATACTTCTTCATAGTCTTCTTTTATTACTTTTTTAAAATCACTATCAGATACGTCAAGATTATCAAACAGTTCTACGATATTAAAATCAATAAGTTTGCGTTTTTTCGCTCTTTTAAGAAATGTTCTTGTAATTCCTTTTAGACCGGAAAATGATTTAGGTGTCAACTCTTTATCGGCAATTTCTTCCTCTAAAAAATCCCCCCATTCATCTTCTGATATTGATTTTATTCTTCGCTTTCCCAACTCTCCATAGTGTCTGAGAAAATATCTCTCGTCTCTGTCGTATGTTGCTTTACATATCTTTTTAAGAGACAATCTCCGGTCTTCACATTCGTAAAACACTTCTGTAACTGTTGGGTTTTGCTCTTTTTGGTAGTAAAACTCAATAACTTCTTCTTTGAGATCTTCCTCGCTTTTCTTTTTTACAAGTCTCCTTCCTTTTTTCTCATCCGGCAAATAAGTTCTCCAGTATCCGTCTTTGCCTTTGTTGATTGCGTATTGGTGTTTCTTCAGATACTCCTCTTTCTTTTTCATTTCAATGCTTTTTTGCAAAGATTCCGTGTCAATCATACCATTGCTAACGGCATATTGCAATATTTCCATATTAGAAAGTTCCAAATCTATCACCTTCTAACCGCTTAAGCTTATTTTTTATAGACCTCACTCTTCTTTCTACAGTAGTTACAGAAATGGAATGTCTAAAGGATATTTCTTTTTGAGAAATTCCCCTAGACAAATCCCAAAACACTTGCTCTTCCTCTTCCGTAAAATTGGCGTTCCGGAAGATTTCATCAAGTTCCGGCTTAGTCAGTTTTGACAACTTCATAAGCCAGTCTCCTTCGCTAAATTTCAGTTTACAACATTACCAGTTCCCACTTGTTGATAAGTGTACTTGCAATGCTTCTTGTTACATGCGTCATAATTTCAGCTTGTGAATGATTTTCTGCAGCATACTTTCTAACAGAATCCAAATCATAAGAAAACCCTGCATCGTCAAGGTACTGTCTGATAAACCGCTCATTGTCTTCCGCTGAAAGCCTATGTAACTCATGCTTTTCTGTAAATCTACGTTTCACTGCAGTATCAACATCATCTATGAGGTTTGTTGCGGCAATGATTACATGGTCGTTAGTAACTGCATCTAACAGCTGTAACAAGCATGTTGTACTTCTGGAAACCTCTGCGCTCGCTCCTCCTCCACCATATTCCCTCTTTACTGCCAAGCTGTCGATTTCATCCAACATTACAACGCATTGATGCTGATTGATAAAATTAAACAGATTCGTAAGATTTTTTGCAGTTCCACCAAGATAACTATCAAGCATTCTTGAAAAATTCACATATAAATACGGCATTTCAAGTTTATATGCTACATACCTGGAAAAAGCCGTCTTCCCGACTCCGCTCTCGCCATAGAGCAATGTTGCATTCAGATACGGAATCTTTTTCTCCATAAGCTGTAAACTCACATCATTCATGTTCTTGATCAGTTCGAATAATTCCTTTTCTTCATTGGTCAGATAATATCTGCTTTCTAAGTATGTATTTGTCAGATCTTCCATCGTTGCAAAACTGGAAACATTTGCTGGTAGCTCCATAAGATTCATTCCACCAGATCGTAATAGACTTTGATATTTTGTGACTGCATAGTGATTCTTCTGAGTTGTATCTTCCGCACAGCAGCAAAGAGCTGCATCTTTGGCTTTTTGTATATTGTTTTCAGCAACATATCGTACCAAAGCAAGCTGATTCCTCGTCATTCCCATAATTTATTTCCTCCACTAAACTTTAAATGATTTTCATTTTGCGCCGGAGATGCGCTGCCCAGTACTCGGTTATCTTGTACTTGGGGCACTCGTCTCGCCACATCTCCCGTCCTGTCTTGCCATCCCAGTGAATGCAATCATCACAGTTAAAGCACGGTTCATCCATCTCTCCCTGGCAATGGTCAAAGCAGTTGGGATTATTTGCACAATGCTCGCAGATACATCGCATACAGCTCATGTTCTACCTCCGTTAAATTCTAATATTTCAGTTTAAGTAGGTTCTTGATCCGCTAATAATAACTCATTTTCTTCAATCCTTATATCTTCTACAGGGTAAATATCTCCCCAATCATTTCTGATACATACTTCTGAATCAAGAGTCAAACAACCACTATTCAGATTTTCTTTTATACAATTTAATAGCTTTGATATTTTCATAAACGCTCCCTAAATCCTAAGTTAGCCTATCTATTTTCTTTGCTATTGTCCTTATATTATCGAGTACATGATCGCAACATTTCCAGATAAGCCAACTGCAATCTCCATCTTTTTCAGCATTCATTACTTGTGTTATTATAGATATATTTTCATCTGGTAATCTTTCGGCAATTGAATCCCATTTAGTAGAGTCAATCCACCTTTTAAATCTTGGCTGATAATATCTGACTTCTTCATTTTTTACTTTCATGTATTCTCCTAAGTTACATAGACTTGACAGCAACACCATTCACCTCTACGTCTCCCTGCAACTCTATGACAAGGCACTGTCTGCCGTCAATTACCTTCGTCTTTACCAAATCTGTGCGCTCGGGATTTACCTTTACCGTCACAACCTGGGTCTTCACCTCAAAGCTACGGTTGCTGTAAATATTATCCAGCATCAACTCCGTGTCCGGTCCTACGGTATCGTCGTAGCACTGGTCAAATGCCTCCATGCTGTCATCGTCCAAACCGCTTTTGGCAAAGATGGCCTCAACTGTGTTTTTATCTAATACCACAGGATCAGGATCCTCCTTATGCTCCTGCACAATCCCAGTCAGTTCTTCGTGGATGTTCTTAATCGCTTCCACGGAGCAGTTATCTCCCAGTACCTCTTCTACCAACGCCTGGAATGCTTCTTTCTGGCAGTCCGCAGGCAAGTGAATCGAACATCCCAACACCTTATCAATAAAATCATCTTTCAGCTCAGCAGCATTCTTGGAGTAATACAGTGTGCTGTGAATATCTGCGCCGCGGTCATTAAAGGATGGGAACAGGAAAGCAGTATCCGGCATGCCTACCACCCAGTCACGGAGACGGTTCTGAAAGGTATTCTCTTCTGCGTTATAACTCAGACCTGTCTTGGACAGATCTACCGGGCAGATGCATGCCAGTATGTACTCGTACACCTCATTGGAAGCATCCTCCATCTCTGCACCATCCTTAGTGCGTCCAGGCACATCGTAGACATCGTGGATCAGCAGGATCAGATAATTGCCCACATATTCATAAGATTCAATGATGCGATCGTAGAACTGCTCCAGCAGTGCATCGTCTCTCAATTTGCTATCCCGCAGGCGCAGCAGGAACTCCTGTGTTCCGCCCTCGCTCTCACTCTCCAGCGGAAATTCCAAATTCAGAAGATTCTTGCCGATGGTACCGGACAGACTCTTGTGCAGGATCTCGAAGTACTTAAACATCTCTTCCTCCGGCAGTGCCAGAAATGCCTGCTTCAATTCGGTTTTCTTATTCTTCTCCCCATCCACGTAGCATCCGCAGATCCGGGTGATAGAACAATTCCTTTCTGTAAATAATTTCTTAATCTCTCTGATTTCCTGTTTAATCATAGATAATATCCTCGCTTTCTTTAATCCGAACTACCAAGGAAAATTCGGTAGTTCAATTTTCCCAACTGGTAACTTACTTTTGAGTTCCCAAGCAACAACTCAAATATCAATTTCACTTTTTAGTTCCTGATTTCACTTACTACGCAAACCGAAGTTGCCCGGTCTGCTCTGCTTCTATTCTCATGTTCGGTGTACGCTCTGCCACGCATAATTCCGGCAGGTTTGCTCTTACCAATGCTGCAGGTATAGGCGGACAAACAGCGTTGCCACATCGGCGGACCTGTTCGCTGCGCGGGTAGGTCTTTCCTGTGTAATCATGGTCAATTATGTAATCGTCCGGAAATCCCTGGCATCCGTACAGTTCCCGCGGCTCCAGCATCCGAAGCCCGATATCCACAATCTGATAATCCACGCCCTCAATTGTCACCAACCCAAATCTGTCTTTGGTCGTAACCGTATCAAGCGGTTGCTCAATGTCCTGACCAGTAGCATCCCCATAATATTTAATCAAAAAGGCTCTAACCTCTCCGAAGTGCCCGTCGCCGGCTGTAATTGTAGGTATTGGATCCCTCACGTCCCGGCCGTCACAGTGATTATTCATCTGGATCAAGTTTGCCGTCACCACACTGTTATGGTCCCATGAGGTGACTGTCGGCAATGGCTTCTCCATGCTCTCTCCTGCTCCCTTGTAGCCACCGTCATAATACTTATGCAGAAATGAGGTAACCAGTCCGTACCGGTTCGATCCATCCACGGTCATAATCGGGTCTTTAATACTTTGTCCACGGACTTCCCCTTGTGCCGTCTCGGAATGGTACTGGATCAGCGTAGGGCTGATAAGACATTGTTGATTACCTGTAGTGATCGTATGTATCGGATCTTTGCAATTCCCACCGGGATGATTCGTTGTATTTGTTCCCATATACGGTGCAAGCGTTGGTTCAATCAGGCAATGCTCATTCTTGCTCAATATAGTTGTAAGTGGTTCACGTATATCCTTACTCCTGTCTGCAGTAAATCCAGTCTGTCCGATCTGTACCATGTAAGGCTCCACGATCCCATATCCGTGCTTTCCGGTGATTGTAGGCATCGGCTCCCGGATATCATTCGGTCTACGCTCGCCACCGTGATTGCACTGGATAATAAACGGCACTGGATTCTCAAGCACAAACTTTTTCAATCCCCTTGCAATCCGCTCCATTGTCTTAGGCGCCAGTGGTCGTACCGCCCTGATCCCGTATTTCTCCTTGATTTCTTCCGAGGTGTCAAAGATACTGGGGCACGGCAGGGAAAAGTCCAACTGCGTGTATGCACCAACATACGGTTTAATCAGTCCTGACTTTACAGATTCACTATCCGCAGGTCCATGTGTCGGCTCTGGCCATACAATCGGATTACCGTCACACCTCGCGATCATGAAAAATCTCTTGCGCATAGTGGGTGCACCATAGTCAGCGGCAATCAGTTCCTTGAACTGCACCTCATACCCTAAATCTGTAAGTTGCTGGACAAACCGTTCAAATGTCTTTCCTTGCTTGCTCTTAATAGGATGATGACCTCTGTTTAGTGGTCCCCAGGTCTTAAACTCTTCCACGTTCTCAAGCATAATCACTCTCGGTCGAACCAGTCCCGCCCATCTGCAGGCTACCCATGCAAGACCTCGGATAAACTTATCCTTTGGCTTACCGCCTTTCGCTTTGCTGAAGTGTTTGCAGTCCGGTGAGAACCAGGCAAGGCCTACCGGATGCCCTTTGCATGCTGCAACCGGATCCACCTGCCATACGTCCTCACAATAATGCTTTGTGTTAGGGTGATTAGCCTTGTGCATCCGGATAGCTTCCGGATCATGGTTAATGGCAATATCTACACTGTAGCCGGTAGCCATCTCTATCCCGGTGCTGGCTCCGCCTCCGCCGGCAAAGTTGTCAACGATCAGTTCTCCGTTAATCATCTACAGCCACCCCACTTTCACCTTTCAGATATTTTATATATCCCACAGACTGTTCCAACACATATATTGAAATTGCATTTGTGAGTCGATCCTCGAACTCAGGATCATCTCGATACTTATCACAGGCTTTCTTTACCACTTCTCCTATCTGCGTGTATTGTGCTTTCCCTTGGCTGTTAATCCACGCGGTAAGGTCTTTTACTTCTCCACACTTAATTTTTGATTGCAGATATTCTGTCATGGTAATTTGGCCTTGGCACTCATAATCAAACTTATCTAAATCACTCATTCTTTCAAGGAGACCGCATATGCTTCACTCTGGCCAGAGTCTCGGCTCCTTTCTCTGTGTTATGAATTAAACAGTACTCTGTTGATGTCTTTAGCAATGGTACAAATTTGACATGCCAGTTCCTTGTTTGCAATTACTTCATCCGTGAGGCAATTCGGTTCCCCTATATTATTGTCATTATTGTTGTCGGATGTAATGGTGCAATAAATAGCTGATAATACTGCTCTAGTCTCAAGCAAATTATTTCTGGTCTCATGCTCATAGTCAGCAACACACATCGGTTTATTAACTTTTTCTTCGCAACATACATTGTTATTCATTTTGTTATCCTCCTATTATTTCTGTGCTAAATAGCACATGATTCCACAATCCGGGAATATTTCTGTGTTCATGTCTCCACGGTTGGGATCCAGTTCATCAAGATATAACGGCGTCCCGTCACTCTCTTTCAGAATAGAATATCCAACCAGTCGTTCCAACTGCACCCGGCTCTCAAATACTTCCGGGAAGTCCTTGCGAATCCTGTTCCAATACCCCATACCACCCTTGACACATCCGATGCAGTTATTGTTCGGATATCCCATGTCATACATCTTCGGTCGAGGAAAAGAAAATGTTCTCTCAAACAGTCCGTGAACCTCTTCCTTTGACAGATTCCGGTCAATCAGGGGAAACTCATGCTCCGCTTGCGGATTGCTTTCTACTGTCCGCTCTGCCCGGTTGCGCTCTTTCAGGTCGAATCCCCACACATAGGTAAGATCATATTGCTTATGATCCTGTTCCCATTGCTTACGGACACGCTTTTTCATCCAGTTCGTACATGGGGAAAATCCGTTGCCTGCGCTGCGGAATCCTCCGAACGCTCGGACACATTCTTCCACACATCCATATTCCTCTGATTTTAGTACTTCAATTTCTTTTCCGATTGCTTTCTCGCAATCTCTGATAAATCTTATGCTGTCCGGGTGCTGGTCGGATATGTCAATGTAAATCCACTTATCAACATCTCCTGCAAGGTATCCTGCCATAAAGGATGATACTCCTGCACTTACCCAACACACTTTTAGCTTTCCTGTCATAACACCACGCTACAAATCACTTTGTAATCGTGGATAAATCTTTAGATTGCTCTACATCTCATATTCCGTTTCCGGTATATGTCTTATAGCCACTATGATTATTTTTCTATGCAACCATATCTGTTCTCTGTTGCACAACCTCGGTTTACCGAGGATTCGTTATTCCTTTCTTATTTTCGTTTCTGCCTGCTCCTTGTACACCCGTCCTGCTGCCTGCACCAGATAGTGCTGTAAGGCTTCATCCACGCTGACACGATGCTTGGTACAGTAGCGGTCAACGTACCGCTTAAAGTCCTCATTCTCGGCATACAGGGCGGTGTAATCAATGCTCTGCATCTGCTCCACCTCTCTTTATCTTCCTGCCGCAGTAAGGGCAATACTTATAGCCGTTTTCTTCTGGCGTGCCCTCAAATATCAACTGCCGGTTTTTGCACCCTGTTACATAAAGGTTTGATTCCGAATCTTCAAGTTTCCACTCGCACGACTGTTCCGTGGCATACTCGCCTTTTACAATCTCGATTGCCCTAATTAGGTATGGGGCTTTGTTGTAATTTTCCCCATAGTACTTTTTAAATTCCTTTTCCAACTGCTTCACAACCTTGTCCAGGTTGTAGGCAGTCGGCTGCTCATTCACTTCATCAATAATGCTATTAGTAACATCGTAGGCTGTCATATATCCGCAGATAGCTTCATTTGTCGCTCTTTCTTTTAGTACTTTAACCAATTCACCTTCGTCAATCAGTCTTCCCATCGTTCGCCCTCCTGTTCCAATCTGTAATTGCTTTTGTTCGCTCGTCTTTCCCTGTTCTGATGCCTCCGTCCTGATCCATGTACATCTCACATTCATAGCTTTTTGGAAATTCTGTTCCGCATTTCATACATTTGATTTTGAACATTACCCCAACAGCCGAATGTGATGACTTATTTGTAATGGTTAAGAACATTGCTTTTCCGCCACAGAACGGGCATGGTTTAAGTTCCATTGCTCCATTCTCCGTCATGGCTACTCTCCTTAACTCCATTTAAAATCCTCACAAGGTCTCATTCTCCGCTGATTCTTACCTCTTTTATTGCATATTCCCCAACCACCGTAATGACAATCTTCACAAGTAATCGGATATTGATTTAATTTTTCCTCAATACATTTCTTGCACTGGTAAGAATTTTGATTATACTCATACCGACAATTACGATTTTTGCGTTTGCATGTCGCCATATTACTCCTCCAACAGTTCCGGATTGTCAAATACATTCCCAATCACTGAACATTCATCACCTAAAACTTCATAGCTTTCAGCAGATAATCTGTTTGTCACTTGGAAGGAAATTGTTTCATCATCCCATACGACTTTACCGATGCAATCTGCTTCTGCCAGTCCGCTTTCTGTACTGTATGAATCCCAGTAAGCAACAATGTCATTCTCCCAAATCAGCTTGCCGTTCTTGTCCTTAAGTCCTGTACACTGGCAGATTGTGTTCTGGTCTATCTCGCAGAAATTTATACCAGTAACATTCCAATCATCACAAGCAGTTCCATTGTATTTTTCAATAACAATTCCGCCAATAAATACTCTTCCATTTTCAAATCCATCATCAAACAAGTAACCCTGTACCCATTCGCCATCATCTTTGCGTTTTGCCTTGAATAAATATCTATCTTGCATCCTCATTCCTCACTTTCTTTCTGTAAACATGCCAACGTACAATCATTACATACCTTGTCACTTTTTAATAAATTCCGCAGGACACATAATAGCGCCATTGCCAACTCCTCGTCCGTCATTCTCCTGATCCGGTCTGCGTTGATCATCGGTGCGTAATGCTCGCAGTCTCTTTCTATTTCTTCTTGCGGACAGTCGTTGATTTTCTCACACCATGAGTACGCATCAAACCCATTATCCTTTGTTTCTAAATTCTTGCAGTTATTACACTTCGCCATTATCTACCTCGCTTTCCCGGTACGGTTCCGGCAGTGGCATCCAGGCCGTAACCTCACATTTTTGCCAACCATTCGTGAAAAACTTCCCATTCCAAAACGCTCTGAATGGGTAGGGATCGCCTTTAATTGATACAAGATATAACTCCAATGGCTTGTTATCAAATATCTCATTTTCTTTCGGCTCTTCCGGCAGTCTCTCGCTTACCGGAATCCACACCGGCTGATTCTGCAAGGCGGTGATTGCCATTTGTAATGCATCCTCACAGCAATGATCCACTCCAGTTTGTCCGTACAGAGTACATTCTTCACAAACCTCTGAGTACCGTTCGCTCTGAGCCTTTAAGCAGTAAATAGCTTCTTCTCTCTTCATTCCGCACCTTCCATTTCTGCCAGCTTGGCTTCGGCTTCGTTTTTTGTTAAGAATACTATTTTGCCAAAATCACATTCTCTAAAATATACTCCTATAAAATCATTTGTTACATTAGCGTAAATTCTATATTGTTCTCCGCTTTCATAAAATGATACACTAGAAACATAAGCTTCATAGACTTCATCTTTCATGTTCTCATCATATTCAATATCATCAAACACATTAAATGGAGAAGTGATTACATAAACTGTATCTCCCAACTTGCACGGCAACCGCAGGAGCAATCCCTGCTCTTCCAGATCTTCGAGCTCTGCCAGTCTAGTAACGATGTATCTTGCATAGTTGCTTGGATATCCTTTTCCGGGTCTATCAATTAAGCTTTGTTTGCTCACTCCAGTACCATCACTATTCCGTTTATTTTCGGTTAATCTCTCCATCCTTGCTCCTTTCCGCAATCCTCGGCTTGCTCTCCATCACTGGATAGCTACAGTCATACGGCTTCGTGCGTCCGATTCTAATAGCATTAGCAACCGGATGTGTAGCCATGTAGAGTAAGTAACCGTTCTGAAAGTTTCCTGTTCCCTCTCTCACAAATCTACACTCCTTTTCCCGTATGTACTTGCGATTCTGTATACATTGCAAAGTTCTCTATAATATATTTCCTGTGCATGGATATGAGCATCCACACGGTCAAGTTCCGTCTCACACCACTTTGTAAATTCTTCTGTAGACAATGGTGTCTCTGAAGTATCAAATTTCTCACTGTTATCAATCACAAAACACACCATGTCAACCGGAATGTGGTTCAAATCCGCAAGAATCTGAATCTGTTTATCCTTGTCATCTGCTTTTTCATAATTCTCCAACAATTCATAGCCTGTCATCTGCATTTGTGTCACCTCTTATCAAGTTTGATTTCGTTGTCGTAACAACGCTTCTTTGGATTTCCCTCTACTGGAGAAACCATCTTTTTAGGGTCTGTGGTATATGATCCGTTTA
>ENA-UESE01002416-UESE01002416.1-human-gut-metagenome-genome-assembly--contig:-NODE-2416-length-10951-cov-11.523726_pt1 | contig 10951 bp, 11 predicted proteins | sample MGYA00242995_ERZ507996 | MGnify/ENA primary metagenome ERZ507996 (study PRJEB26167, sample SAMN06115489) | human gut metagenome | host: Homo sapiens | place: China:Sichuan | collected 2015-04-15... | reverse complement strand
CTTGATACTCAACCTTTATTTGTTGTCAGCAGCCCCCGTTTCGTGGTCTGCGTGTAGTTCCTTGTAAACTGACCTAAGGATTTCCATTGACTCCATAATGAGGCGAGTATGTGCAAAAACCGTCTTTAACTATCTTTGCTTTTCTGAAGGGTCAGACTATGTCCTACAGTCAAAATTTGATGAGCTAAGAAAATATATCCGATATGGTATTTGGTCAAATAATCTTTGGTTTAGATATTCTCAAGAGCCAGTTTCGACTGCTCAATTACCTACCCCCACTTCCCATTGTGTCGGATATATGTTCTTTCCCCAAAATGGATGTTGGAATATGTGTGGTTGTCTAACGTGGTTTGGCCAATTAACATATATTTTCAAATTAGGTGTTACCGATATTCCGATTACGAGATTTAATGTTTTGCCGCCTACCAAGATGGCATACTTTGATAATGACACAAAAAACATATCAGAGGAATCTGCTGTTTTCGTTTATGGTGGAAGGCCTGATGACCAATATCATTTTAAAAAATAGTTCTTTCAATGCACTCCCGCCGCCCATCATGGGCGGCGGGCCTTTTTGATGTACTTATTTACTGTCATTTCAATCCTGTTCAGGAACATCCTCGTTTTCGTATTCCTCGTCCTCGAACTCATAGTCGTCCGGGTCGGCGCTGACCTTTGCGCCCTGCTTGGGCTTGATGAACTTGATGTAGGCGAAGGCTCCGCCGCCGCCCAGGGCCGCCAGCAGCAGGATCAGAACCAGGGCGCCGCTGCTGCCGGACTCCTTCTCCGGCTCCGGTTCAGGCTCCGGCTCCACCTCCGGCGCTTTACCGGCACACTCGCTCATATTCACCGCGCAGACCGGACAGGCGGTATTCACCGCACCGGCCTGGCATTTCTCGGCGCAGGTACAAGCAGCGGGCTTTTCCTCCGCCTGCCCGTCCTCCAGCAGCGCCATCAGGTCGGCTTCATCCACCTGGTTCAAGAAGTGAACGGCGGTCTCCTTGTCCTCGTTGGCCCGGTCGATCAGGATGTAAAAATAGTTGCCCGCTTTTGTGGTCACGGTGATAAGCTGCTTATCGCCGTAATAATCGTCCACCAGCGTGGCGTTGCCCTCCGGGGTAAGGGGCTGGCCCTCCGGCTCCATGCCCCCGGTGGCGGGTTCCTCGGTGGGTTCCGGCGTCGTCTCGGCGGGCTCCCCCGTGTAGTAGTCGCCATCCCCACCGCCCGCAAAGGCGGTGACGGAGAAGACGGTCATGCACAGGACCACCACCGTCAGGGACGCCAAAAGGCGGAAAACTCTGTTACGCTTCATCTTCGCCGTCCTTCATTCCTTCCATATCCTCGTCGTCGGGGTCCGGCGCCGCCTCCGCCTCCATCATCCCGTCGGGCAGGGTGATGAGGCCGCTGGCGTAGGCCTTCAGGAAGGCGGTCAGCTCCTTGTTGTCCATGCGCACCGCCTTGACCATGCGGACGATCTCCAGGTTTTCTTCCTCGGTGAGCTGCGCCTCCAGCTCCCGAAGGCGCTTCTGCTGGGCGGAGATCTTCTCCTTCGTCTTTTCGATGTCTCGGCGGATTTTCTCAACCGTTGCCATGTGTGCAAAACTCCTTTCCAAATCGTTCTCTCCAGGAATAGTTCCGCCCCAGGCCCTTGACCGTTTTCAGGTTTTGCCGGGCGTTGTCCTCCAGCGCCAGGGCGCGGCGGAACAAATCGGGATGCTGCTCCCGCAGGGCGGTTATCTCGTCGGGTTTCATGCTGGGGCAGAAAAAACAGGACGATTTTCCCGGCTGGGGCAGCCCCGCCGCCTCGATTTGCCGGATGCAATCGTCCCGTGTCCATCCCCATTCCATCAGGGGATACCACTTGCTGTATTTTCGGTCGGCCAGGTCTCCCAGCAGCACCTTGTCGCTGCGGTAGCCCTCGCCTGCGTCGTAGCCGATGAACTTGACCACCCGTTTGCCCGCCGCCCACACCTTCTGACACGGCGGATAATGGTTGCAGAACTTTTCCTGCGGCCCGATCTTGTGTTTCAGGGAACACCGTTTGAAGCCGTAGGCGATGGACGGTAGGCTGCAACTTTGCAGACATTCATCCTCCAACGTCAGCCGTTTCCCGTCACGGGTGGTCTTATACACTCCGGTAATGGGCGGCATCCCGTGGTCCTTCAGCCAGTCATCCATCACCTCCAGATAGGCGTAGGTGTGGGGATGCTCTGCCCCCGTATCCGCAAAGAGGATCAGGTCCACCGGGATACGGTGCTGGTGCAGCCCAATCAAAAGGGCGGTGCTGTTAGCGCCGCCCCCGTAGGAAACCATGTTGACACTTCATCACCTCCATCAGCTGTACGGCGGTCTGCCGTATGCGTAGAAATGGGACTGCCAGTAACTTGTGTTCAGGTTGGAATACTGGATGGGGTCGCCGCAGTGCAGCATCATCCCGTCGCCCACATAGATACCCACATGGGACACGCCGCTGGTGTCGTAGGTGCCCACAAAGAACACCAGATCGCCAGGCTGGGGGTCGGATACCGGGGTGGAAATGTTGTAGAGCCCCTGGGCACCCAGCCGCCCGGTATTGCACAGGCCGCTGTTGGTCAGCACATAACTGACAAAGCCGCTGCAATCAAAAGAGGTGCTGGGACTGCTGCCGCCCCACACATAGGGATAACCCAGGTATTTTTCCGCCTCGGTAATGAGGGTGTTGAACCGCTCGTCCGTCAGGTATTCAGCGGGAATCTCCCAGGCGGTGGGCGGGTTCTCGATGTACTTGTTCACATACCCGGAGGATGGGAACAGGTCGGGGCGGTTACCCAGGGTGGACATATAGGTGGCATACAAGGAAAGCTGTTCCTCGCCCATCATGTAGACAGGCACATGGGAGAGGTCGAAGTTCTCCAATGTCACGGTGCAGATATACCAAGTGTACGGCACCTCAACCTCGTACTCGTTGCCCTCGCTGTCCGTCCGTGTTTCCGTCCGATAGCGGGTCTCCGTGGTCACGGTTTCGGTGAGGATATATTGCTTGTCAAAGAGGGTTTGAAGGTCACCCTGTACCTGGTCGATGGTGAACACCCCTTCATGGAGTGCCGACAAAATGGAAACCAGCACATAGGGGTCATGCTCGATTTCGTCCAGGTCGAAGTGATACTCGTCATAGTTGTGGGTGGCCTCGTAGGTATCCAGGTATTCCCGCAATTCATCCTCTTTGGCGCAGTAGGCTTCTTCCGCCGCCAGCATGTCGGCATCCTCGGACAGATAGGAAGATGCCATGATATTGGACACCCCGCCGCCGAACATGGAGGAACAGGATTGCAGGGAGCCCAGCAGCATCACCAGCAGAAGGCCGATGCCGCCCACGATCAACGCACCCTTCCAATGCCGTTTCAGGAAAAGGGCGGTACGCTTGGACTCCTGGGCGGTTTTCTTGGCCGCCTTTGCCGTGGCCTCCGCTGTTTTTCCGGCTTGGGCAGTCTTGCCCGCCGCCCGGTATGCCGCCGCATATTGCTTTTGCAGCTTCCGTTTCTGCCACAGGCGGGAGATGGGATTGGATGCAAGCTGGGGGTTCTCCGCCACGGCTTTCCGATAGTAGAAATCCGCATTGGCCTTGACCGCCGCCTGTTCCGCTTTCGCTGCGTCCCGCCAGGGTTTCAGCTTGCGTTCCGCCCGCCAGTTCTGGACACGGCGGTTTCCGTAGCCCACAGCCTTCTCAAAGCTGCGTTCCCCCAGGTGGCCCGACTGGACGCCGGAATTTTCCTGCTCCACCTCCCGGACCTTGCCGTGGATCGCTGCGCCTGCCTCCTGGATGGGGCGGGACAGCGGATTGGCATGGGGCTTTCCCGGACTCTTATTGGGGATCGCGTCCCTGGCGGCATCCAGCCGGTCCGCCGCCTTATCCGACTTGCGGATGGTCCCTTGCAACTCCGGCTTGGCCCGGTCAGCTTCGGAAAACTGCAATCGGGAGGATGGGCGGCTTGCCGCCGCCTCACCCTCCCGATAGGCCCGGCGCTGTTTCCGGCGCTTCTTTTTGGCTGCCGCCTGTTCCCGGTGCAGTTCCGCACGGTCCACCGCTTTTCCAGCGGCGCCCACCGTTTCGCCGGATGCAGAATGGTCTTGCTCCGGCGTGCGGTCAGAGGGATAGGTAGTCTCGCCCGTGACCAGATTGACGGATACCGCCCCGTCACGGGTCATCTTCTGCGCCTCCTTTTCGGGGGCTTTCCATTCTTTCAAGGTGCGTCACCTCCTGTTCCATAGGGGCAGATGTTGACACAGGCCCCGGTTTCGATCATGGCGATGTACTGGAAAATGGGATAGGCCTGGGGCGGGCAGACCGCATTGCCCAGGGTTTTCAGCCGTAGGGCGCGGTCCGCAGTGTTTTCGGTGATACGGGGGATTCCTTCCGGCTCGGCAGCCCAGAGGATACGTCCGTCCATTTCCGGGGGAAGCCCATGAGCCATTCCACCCAATCCGGGTTCAGCGCTGCCGTCTCGGATAGCGGCTGCTCCCGCTGGATCACCTGGGAGGACAGGTTGGCAGACGGGGCGCTGTTGCGAAACGCCGCTGGTTTCAGCGTGGAGCGGTAGCCCTCCGACGCTGCCGGGGTCAGATAGAACACCGCCGCCGACAGGCTCAGGCTCCAGATCGTCCCGTCCTTGTTCCGCTTGCGGAATATCCCATTGTCCGACAGGTACACATCCAGGTTGGCAGCGTCCTGCCCCGTGGATTTGTCGGAGGCAAGGGGCGTGGGAAACATCAGCCGCGACGATAAAAGTTCGCTGGCGCTCATGCCATGCGCCGACGCCGCAAGCCGGAAATACGAATGGGAGAACAGCGTATCCCGCTTTTGCCAGGTCAAAGATCGTTTTGTCGAGCCCCATATTGATGAAGCCAGCAACATTTTCCCCAAGCACCCAACGGGGCCGCAGCTCGGTAATAACGCGGCACATTTCCGGCCACAGGTAGCGTTCATCCGCAAAGCCCTTCCGTTTTCCGGCGGTGGAGAAGGGCTGACACGGGAAGCCGCCGGAAAGGATGGTGATGGTTTCAAGTCCTGTTTTCTCAAAAAACGCCTCCTTCGTGAATGTGGTGATGTCCCGGAACTTCGGCACATCCGGCCAATGCTTTTGCAGGATGGAATAGGGATAATCCGCCCACTCGCATTGGCAGACCGTTTCAAAGCCCGCCGCCTCTGCCGCAAGGTCCAGCCCGCCGATGCCGGAAAAGAGGCTGACATGGGTGAGGCGGTCAGGCATGGGGCTGATCCTCGTCGTCCTCGCAGTCCACATAGAAGGCGTCCAGTTCGCACAGCTCCAGGGCCTTCAGCCGGGCAAGGTCGGCCTTGTCGCCGAACACCAGGTAGCGGCCGGGGATGCTCCAGCGGTCAAACATCTGGTCGGCGATTTCGCCGTACCGCCGGGCGGTGTCGATCAGGTTCTCCATGTCCCGGCGGTCCTTGATCTTCCCGGCAAGAAAGGCCAGCTGGTGCAGCAGCCCGTAGAGATGGACTTCCTCGTCGATGTGGGCCTCGTAGGTCTTTTCCTCAATGACATACAGCTTTTCCTGTTCCATTTCATGCTCCTTTCTGAATATCGGGCATAAGAAAAGCGCCACTGTTTCCAGTGACGCTTGTAGAGTACTAACCGTTAATATACAGTTTTACAGATTTTGGTTGTTCCATCAAGCAGATCTTTTGCTTGATCTTTAGTGGGTTCGCTTTTCTTGTCATGACAGCACAGATTTCGCAAATCACCGAGAAGCTGAATATACCTCCAGGTGGGCAAATCAGTTACGCCAGCATTTTTCAGTTCCTCATTGTAATCGTTAATAGTCGGAGATTTTTTTCTCAAGGAAATCTTGTGTCTCGCGCAAACTTCAGATAAATGTTTTTCCAATATTACACCACACATTGCACCTGATGCCCGCAAAAAGCCTGCTTTGAGCAATTCATTAGCTGCACCCAGCTCAGAATCAAACAGCTCCGCCCGGACAGAGAACTGAATAGAATAGATGACACTATCAACGAGCTTTAAAGCACTTTCTAAGATGGAAACTTGTTGCTGCATTTTAGGTACTGCTGCACTCTCATCGACTTCAACTCTACCAGCCCTAGTCATACATAGACCTATGATTGCATCGGAAATAGTGTATGAGGCAAAAGTAATTTCTTTGCGTTTTTCATTCTTATATAACGCAACAAAGTCATTTGTCCTGTCAGGAAGGAAAGTTTTTATATACTGTAACGCCTCAGAATACCAAACTTCATATCGTGTTTTAAAATCAGGAAGTTTTTTGACGTCTATTCCATTTTTCTCTAAATATTTTCTGGCTTCTTCTTTTTTAGCTCCTGATTCTGATTTATATGCAAGAGCAATATACAGCTGATTTCCTTGTTTCAATAATCTATTTAAATCGTTTTTTACCGTTTCTACATCGAACCCCATAAAGCTCACCTCAAGAAAATTATATCACACATCTCCTTTCAACAAAAGTTTATTATTAGCTAATCTTGCTAATTGTGCCGTTTAATGTTCCACCTCGCTGGGCTTGGTGGTAAGCAATTTGTAGAGCTCGGTATCCTTCGGGAAGTCATCCGCAAAGGGCAGGATGACATTGTTGAAGAACAGCAGCCCGTGACCCGGCTCGGAATTGGTCACATAGGCAAGCTGTTCAGATGAAATGTTCAGCCGCTCCGCCAGTATCTTCCGGTCGCCCGCCGCCTGGTTGAGCATATAGATGAAGTCGCTGTTTTCCAGGATGTTTTCGATCTCCGGGGAGGAAAGCAGGTCCTTGGGGTTCTGGGTCGCGCCGGTGGGGATGCCGCCCCATTTTCTGAACCGCTTCCAAATCTCGGCGCTGTACGCCGCAGTCTGTTCCTCCTTCAGCAGAAGGTGGAACTCGTCCACGAAGTACCAGGTAGACCGGCCAATCGCCCGGTTGATGGTAACTGTGTTCCACACCGCGTCCTGGACAATGAGCATCCCGGGCTTTTTCAGGTTCTTGCCCAGGCCCTTGATGTCAAAGCAGACAAGGCGATTGGAGATGTCCACTGTGGTGCGGTGGTTGAAGAAGTTCAGCGAACCGTTCACATACAGGTCCAATGCCTGGGCCACCCGGTCGGCCTCCGGGATGTGCTGGGACAGAAGGGCGTTCATCAGGTCGCCCAAAATCGGCATATTCTCAGGTCGTGGGTCGGCAAAGTAGGGCTGGTAGATCATCTGTACCGCCCGGTCGATGACCGTTTTCTCAATAGCCTCCAGGCCCGTCTTGCTGCCCATGATGAGCTCGCAGAAGGACAGCACGAAGTCGGATTTCAGAGCCAACGGGTTTTCTTCCTCGGAATAGTTGAGGTTGATGTCCAGCGGGTTCACATAGTCGGTGCTGGACGGGGACAGCCGGATCACCTGACCACCCAGCCGCTTCACCAGGGGCGAATACTCGTCCTCCGGGTCGCAGATGATGACATTGTCCTGGGTCATCAGGATGATGAAGGTAATCTCCCGCTTGCAGCTCATGGATTTGCCGCTGCCGGGGGTGCCGAACACAAGACCGTTGGGACAGCGGGATTGCTTGCGGTCCAGCAGGATCATATTGTTGGAGAGTGCATTGAGACCGTAGTACATGGCGTCGCCGCCCATGAACACCTCCTGGGTGACGAAGGGGACGAACACCGCCAGGGCCGAAGTGGTCAGACTCCGTTCGATCTTGATGCGGTTGAGCCCCAGGGGAAGGCTGCTCATAAGCCCGTCCTCCTGCTGGAAGTCCAGTCGGGTCAGAAGGCAGTTGTAGGTCTGGGCGACGCTGGCCGCCTGGGATACGGCGATCTCCAGCTTTTGCCGGGTCTCCGCCGTGTGCAGCATCAGAAAGGTCATGTTGAACATTCTCTCGTTGCGGGATTGCAGGTCGGTGAGCAGGTCTTTCGCCGCGCCGCCATAAGTAGACAAATCGCTGGGGAGTATGTCCATATCGTAGCCGCTGCGCACAGCCCGTTTTTGCTCCTGTATCTTCATGGCGTCCAGGTCGGTGATCTTCCGCTTGACCATTTTGATGGCCTCGTTTTGGTTGATGCCCCGGATGTGCATGGTCACCATGATATTCCCGTCTGCCTCCATGAAGTCGGTGAGGATACGGTCGTGCATCTCCGGCGCCAGGATTTGCAGGAAGGACACCGCCCCATACCGCTTTCCGATGCGGAAGGTGCGGGTCTCCCCGAAGTGGAAGGAGGACGGAGCGATGAAGTCCTTCACCGAAAGGCCGCTGGCCGGGAGCCAGTCCCATTCAAAGGCAAACTGCCCACCCTCCGGGTGGAGGATGTTGTAAAGCAGCTCCAGCCGCTCCTTTCCGTCCAGCACATGAGCCGCTGCCCCCATGACCTTAAAGCGGTTGAGGGTATCGGTCTCGATGCGGGCAAACCGCGCCCGAGCCGCGGGAAGGTTCTCCGCCTCGATGGTCAGGGTAACATACTTGGTTTTTACATAGCCGTTGTTGCCCCGACGGTACTGCATCCGCAGGATGTCCACCGCCTCGTCCCGGATGGGGTCCAGGTCATTGCCCTGCCTGGTAATACCGAACATTTCATCGGCGGCGCTGCCTCCGCTGCGGCTGTCCAAAGTAACCTGGACGCCGATGGAGGGGTCGTAGCCGTTATAGAAGTCGCAGAGGCTTTCAAAGATGCTCCGCTGGTCCTCCGGCCTCGCCAGGCGGTAATTCACATCCTGAAAGGCGATGGTCTTGGAGAAAGTCCCGCCCTCCAGCCTGCACAGGCCGTCGGGGAACATATTCTGAAATGGGATGCTGTCCTGCACCGTATGGGCTTTCCCGTCGCCCTTTGCCTGCCGGATCACCGCCTCGATCTGCTTGCGCTGGTTACGGGTGAGCTTACGCTTTGCCGATCTTTCTGCCTTTTCTCGCAATCCGTTTCACCTCCTGTTCCAGTTGGGATTGCCGCACCAGGGCGGAATAGAGATTGTTGGTCTGGTAGATGCGCACCTTCGGGCGAATAAATTTGTTCTGGATCAGATGGCCCAGGAACACTTCCAGCGGCTGCCCGTTCTTCTCGTACATGGCGAACAGGAAAAAGGGCAGCATCACCAGGATCATGCACAGCGCCGCCGTGGTGGTCCCCAGACTCTCCTTTGCCAAAAAGAAAAGCGGCACGCCTACCAGCGCCGCCGCTCCGAAACAGATCACTTGTCGTTTGGTCAGCCCGAACAGGACCTTGCTCTGTATCCGGCTCAGGTCCTTCGGGATCGTTACATAAGCCAATGTTTTACACCTCCAAAAGAAAAGAGGATGCTAAAGCATCCTCAAATCACGCAACTGTTACTCTGAATCCATGAAACTCATTCCAAGTATCAACTAAAATTTGGCGATTTTCTTGTGCCCATTCCAACAGTTTTCTTTCTGTTCTCCTGGAAATGTTCGACTCTATTACGGAGAGATCACTAATTCTGTAGCTTCCACTGCCTTCCCCCCTAATAGTAATATGAAAATGCGCCTCATTGTGAGGAGATTCCTTTTCTCTCACCTCAAACTTAATATTATTATTAATTGTTCCAACTGTAACAAGTTCTGTTTCAACAGGAAGGATTTTGCGAACGGAAACTTTGTAGGGCTTTTTATTTCTACCGCCTAAATCATTACTTAGAGTAACTACGGCAGCCCTTAGTTTTAACAAGGTCATTTGCTCCTTGCGTACTTTTACCCTAATTATTTTCCTTTTCACAAAATCACCTCGCATTGGTAGTTATATTGTAGCATGGGCGTGTTGATATTTCACCTATTAATGCGCGCCGAACAGGGATTTTGCAAGGCTGCCGGTCTTGAACAGGGTGTAGCACAGCAGGACCGTATAGCCCATGCAGCCCCAAATGGCCGCAGATATGTTGTCGCCGGATGTGGAAATGCCCTCCACCAGCACGGCATAGATGCCCACACAGATCATAATGAGGAAGGCTTGGAAGCCCAGGGCCAGCAGGGAGCGAAGATAGTTCTGCCCCGTGGAGCCCCACTCCCGGTTGACCATTGTGGCAAAGGGAATCGGTCCAATGGAAGTCACCAAATATACCTCAATCATTCTGCCGTAGATCACCAGGAAGATGCAGATGGAAAGTATCTTCGTACACAGCCCCACGAACACGCTTTGGAACCACAGCCCCAACAGGGCACCCACGCTCCAGTCGGCAAGCTGGGTCTTCAGATCGCCCACCACGCTGGAGATGTCGATGCCCGCATCCGAGATGATAACCCCCGCCGACTGGCTGACCACATTCTGCGCCACATCGAACACCGCCATGACGATGTTCCAGGTGTTCGTGACGATCAGCACCGCGCAGAAGGTTTTGAAAATCCACTTGAAGAAAATCCAGGTGTCGAAGTCGTGGAGGTTGTTCTTCTCGATAATAAGCTGGATCAGCTCGTAGCACATGACAAAGGTGAGGATGATGCCTGCAATGGGGACGATCACCGTCTCCGAGAGGTTGCGGATCATGTTGAAGATGCTGCTGTTCCAGACGGCGGGCGTCATGCCGACCTCCCCGGCGATCTCGCCCACCTTTGTGTTCAGGGTATCAAACATCCCGGTCAGGTTTGAAATGATACCGTCAATGAGCAGTTCCTTGAACCACTCCTGGATCATATCCAATATCAAGGGAGATTACCTCCTTTGCGGGGGCTCCCGCTGTGAAGCAAAAGCCCCCGCCGGGTTTGGAGAAACATCAGGTGGTGGACAGCAGACCGGACAGCAGGGGGATCAGGGTGATGCCGATGAGGGCAACGCCGCCGCCCGCCATAAGCTGTTTTATCCCCAATTAGGTGTAAAATTCTGCTCGATGGCGGGCGGCGGCGTACAAAAATCTATATGGTGTTTTTAAGAGAACCATCCAGGCGGGACAGGTCAGGCAGTGACCTGTTCCACCTCCGGGATGGGTTTGAGATTAAAATGAATTTCGATAGAAATGTG
>ENA-UESE01002410-UESE01002410.1-human-gut-metagenome-genome-assembly--contig:-NODE-2410-length-10975-cov-3.493485_pt1 | contig 10975 bp, 8 predicted proteins | sample MGYA00242995_ERZ507996 | MGnify/ENA primary metagenome ERZ507996 (study PRJEB26167, sample SAMN06115489) | human gut metagenome | host: Homo sapiens | place: China:Sichuan | collected 2015-04-15... | reverse complement strand
ACACCCACTTCAAGACCATCACCGCTCCGAAGAACGTCGATGTCATCATGATCGCTCCCAAGGGCCCCGGCCACATCGTCCGCCGCCTGTACACCGAGGGTGAGGGCTGCCCCTCTCTGATCTGCGTCGAGCAGGACTTCACCGGTAAGGCAAAGGACATCGCTCTGGCATACGCCTCCGGCATCGGTGCCGGCCGTGCCGGCATCCTCGAGACCACCTTCAAGGAGGAGACCGAGACCGACCTGTTCGGCGAGCAGGCTGTCCTGTGCGGCGGCGTTTGCGAGCTCATCCACGCTGGTTTCGACACTCTGGTCGAGGCTGGCTACGAGCCCGAGATGGCCTACTTCGAGACCTGCCACGAGATGAAGCTCATCGTTGACCTCATCAACGAGGGCGGCTTCTCCAAGATGCGCTACTCCATCTCCAACACCGCTGAGTACGGCGACTACCGCACCGGCAAGCGCCTCATCACCGCTGAGACCCGCAAGGAGATGAAGAAGGTCCTGACCGAGATCCAGGACGGCACCTTCGCTTCCGAGTTCCTGACCGAGATGAGCCCGAAGGGCGGCCGCAAGGTCCACTTCCTGGCACAGCGCCGTATGCAGTCCGAGCACCTGATCGAAAAGGTCGGCAAGGAACTGCGCGGCATGATGAGCTGGATGAAGAAGTAATCGAATTCCGGACATCTGACGTAATATTTGGCCTGCATCTGCGGGCATAAACATGGGGCGGCCAGCCCTCTGGCAGCCGGGAAACCGGATGTTCCGGGGCATGGCCGCCCTGTGTTTGTTTGGTGTGACTGTCATGTTAAGGCCGCGGGCGCACGATGTGCGCCCCCCTACGGGGGCAGCTGCATACCATAAGCCCGATTTGCAGAGAACGGTCTTGACCGTTCCGAAACATGAATTTATTTGCTTGTTTCTGGTATTTGTGCGATACTATAAACAGCAAAGATTACCCCTAAAAAGAACCATACCCTTTTCCCGCTGCAAAGGAGAGAAAAATATGAGAAGTGATAACGTTAAAAAAGGCCCGGAGCGCGCCCCAAACCGCAGCCTGTTCTATGCCCTGGGCTACACCCCGGAAGAGCTGGAACGCCCGCTGATCGGTGTGGTTTCGGCTTACAGTGAGATCGTTCCCGGCCATATGAACCTGGATAAGCTGGCCGATGCCGTCAAGGCAGGCATCCGCATGGCGGGCGGCACTCCGGTGCTGGTTCCGGCCATCGGTGTTTGCGATGGCATTGCCATGGGCCATATCGGCATGAAGTACTCCCTCGCCTCCCGCGAGCTGATCTGCGACAGTGTGGAGACCATGTTTATGGCCCACCAGTTGGACGGCCTGGTTCTGGTGCCCAACTGCGATAAGATCGTTCCCGGCATGGTCATGGCCGCTGTGCGCATGGATGTGCCCGCCATTGTCTGTTCCGGCGGCCCCATGCTGGCTGGCAGTTATGGCGGCGATGAAGTCAGCCTTTCCAAAATGTTTGAAGCCGTCGGCGCTTACAAGGCCGGCATGATCGATGACGCCCAGCTGGAAGATTGCACCTGCAACTGCTGCCCGTCCTGCGGTTCCTGCTCCGGCATGTACACCGCCAACAGCATGAACTGCCTGTGCGAGGCCATCGGCATTGCCCTGCCCGGCAACGGCACCATCCCGGCTGTGTACTCCAAGCGCCTGCAGCTGGCAAAGCACGCCGGTATGGCTGTGATGGAGATGGTGCGCAAGGGCATCACCGCACGCCAGATCATCAACGAGCGCTCCATCCGCAACGCGCTGACCTGTGATATGGCGCTGGGCTGCTCCACCAACACGGTGCTGCACCTGCTGGCTATCGCCTACGAGGCCGGTGTGCCCATCGACCTGAAGCTGTTCAACGAGATCAGCGCCAAGACCCCCAACCTGTGCCATCTGGCACCGGCAGGCCCCACCCATATGCCGGATCTGTACGCAGCGGGCGGCATCCCGGCGGTGCAGGCAGAGCTGGCAAAGAAGGGCTTGCTGGATCTGGATGTGCCCACCGTCACCGGCAAGACCCTTGGCGAGAACATCAAGGGTGCCCATATCCTGAACGAAAAGGCCATCCGTCCCATCGAGAACCCCTACTCCCAGACCGGCGGTCTGCAGATCCTGTGGGGCAACATTGCCCCGGACGGGTGCGTTGTCAAGCGCAGCGCCGTCGCCCCGGAGATGCAGCAGCATTCCGGCCCGGCGCGGGTGTTCAACAGCGAAGAGGAAGCCATTGCCGCTATCTACGCGGGCAAGATCGTCCCGGGCGACGTGGTGGTCATCCGCTACGAAGGTCCCAAGGGCGGCCCGGGTATGCGGGAGATGCTCAACCCCACCTCTGCTCTGGCCGGCATGAAGCTGGATAAGACGGTTGCTCTTATCACGGACGGCCGCTTCTCCGGTGCATCCCGCGGCGCTGCCATCGGCCACGTCAGCCCGGAAGCAGCTTCCGGCGGCCCTATCGGCCTGATCGAGGAAGGGGATACCATTACCATCGACATCCCCAATGCTTCCATCACACTGGAGGTCAGCGATGCAGTGCTGGCTGAGCGCAAGGCAAAGTACGTTGCGCCAGAGCCCAACATCAAGACTGGCTGGCTGAGCCGCTATGCCCGCATGGTCACCAGTGCAAATCTGGGTGCGGTGCTGAAATAAGCTGAAGGAAACACAAACAACAAGACCGCTGCACGGTATGGCACTGTGCAGCGGCCTTGTTTTGCTGTGCGCTCCCGGAAACGCACAGCAAAAACGCCGTCTCCGGGCGGGAGACGGCGGGGAAAAAGCTTTATGCTGTTTTTACTTGGTGCCGTAGATACGGTCGCCGGCATCGCCCAGACCGGGTACGATGTAGCCGTTCTCGTTCAGGCGGTCGTCCTGTGCGCCCAGATAGATGTCCACATCGGGGTGTGCTTCGTGCAGAGCTTTGATGCCCTCCGGTGCACCCAGCAGACCGATGAACTTGATGCGCTTTGCGCCGTGCTTCTTGATCTGGGTGATGGCGTCGATGGCGCTGCCGCCGGTAGCCAGCATCGGGTCAAGCACCAGAACGTCGCGCTCAGCGATGTCCTTCGGCAGCTTGCAGAAATACTCCACGGGCTGCAGGGTCTCCTCGTCGCGGTACAGGCCGATGAAGCCGACTTTAGCGGCGGGCAGCAGGGTCAGCATACCATCCAGCATACCCATGCCGGCGCGGAGGATCGGCACCAGAGCCAGCTTGCGGCCTGCCAGCACCTTGGTCTTTGCCATGGTGATGGGAGTCTCGATCTCCACCTCTTCCAGAGGCAGGTCACGGGTAGCCTCATAGCACAGCAGAGTGGCGATCTCGCCCACGAGGTCACGGAACTCCTTGGTGCCGGTCTGCTTGTTGCGCAGAATGCTCAGTTTGTGCTGCAGCAGCGGATGCTCAACGATCATAGGGGTCATAATACACTCTCCTTATATTGTGAATAGATATTGGAATACTAAGGTTTACCGATTCTCGATCGCCATCAGCTTTGCGATGCGCTTCTCGTGGCGGCCGCCCTCGAACTCGGTGTTGAGGAAGATGTCTACCAGCTGGCAGGCGAGGCCGGGGCCGACGACGCGGCCGCCCATGCACAGGGCGTTGGCGTCGTTGTGGCGGCGGGTATACTCGCAGCTGAAGCTGTCAGAGCAGCAGCAGGCGCGGATTCCCTTGACCTTGTTTGCGGCCATGCTGATGCCCACACCGGTGCCGCAGAACAGCAGCGCCTTGCTGCACTGGCCGCTCACCACGGCGTCGCAGGCAGGCAGAGCCATGTCAGGGTAATCCACGCTGGCGGTGCTGTGGGTGCCGAAGTCGATGTACTCCAACCCCAGCTCGTCCAGATGGGCCTTAACGGCCTCTTTCAGTTCAAATCCGCCGTGGTCGGCGGCAAGTGCGATGGGTTTTGCCATTGGTGTCAATCCTTTCCCTTTGCAGTATCTTCGGGTGTTTCGGTACGGGCGGCCTCTGCGGCCAGACGCTCGGCCCGCTCCCGCTCGGCCTGGCTCAGCCGGTGATAATCCGGCAGCAGAGCCTCGGGCAGGACGGCTTCGCCCCGCTGAGCCATCTGCTTTGCCACATAGGCCACCGCAGCGGCACGGCCATTGCGGAGAGCTGGCAGTACACAGAGCACGCCCGGGACATTGTCATATTTATTATAGCACAGAGCCGCGCCATCACCAACAAAAAACAGAGGCTTTTTGCAATTTTCTACAAACTCGGCCAGGTCGGCCACGGCACGGGCATCGTCTTCCATCAGACGCTCGTGGGTCTCAAGGTCGAAAGCCGCGCTGTACACCTGCGCACGGCGGGCATCCAGCGCACAGAGCACGGTGCCGCAGCCGGTGTGGGCCGCCGCCAGCGCTTCCAGCGTGGACACCGGGGCGCAGAGCGTCTCCCGGGGGAAGGCCAGACCCTTCACCGCCGCCAGCCCGATGCGCAGGCCGGTAAAGCTGCCGGGGCCGGCATTGACGCCGTAGAGGTCGATGTCCTTGCAGCCCATGCCGCAGAGCTTGAGACAGTTGTCGATGAGGGGCATCAGGGTCTCGCTGTGGGTCATGCCCGCGTCGAGATAGCACTCGTAGAGCAGGCGGTCGTCCTGCAGCAGGGCCACGCCCACGGTCTTGCCCGCTGTATCCACGGCTAAGATGTTCATACTTCCACCCCCTCGATGGTGATGCGGCGGGTGGTGTCGTCCACCCGCTCGATGTTGATGTGGATGGGGTCTTCCAGCGCCAGCAGGTCGGCGAAGTTCTCGCTCCACTCTGCCGCCACCACAGCGCCCTCATCCAGATAGTCGTAGAACCCTGCCGCGCACAAATCGTTCTCTGTGGAGATACGGTATAGATCAAAATGCGCGAAGGGCCGCGGCCCGCGGTAATAGTTCACGATGGCGAACGTCGGGCTGCTGACCGGGTCGGTGCAGCCGAGACCTCTGGCAACGCCCTCGCAGAAGGCCGTCTTGCCCGCGCCAAGCCCGCCGGTAAAGGCGATGAGCGCCCCGGGCGCAAGATGCTGCGCCACCTGCGCCCCCAGTGCCACCGTCTCCTCACGGGAGTGGGTGATAAATTCAGACATGGGTATCCTACCTCATATGCGTTTCTATAAAAAAGGGACGGCAGAGTCCTGCCGTCCTGTTCTGCCGTCCCTTAGTATAAACTATTTCTGTCAAAAGTGCAACGCTCAGGCCGCGCTTTCGAGCACATCGGCCAGCATATCTTCCGCGGCCTCCGCGCGTTCCTCGAGCGAGAAGTTTTCTGGCACATTCAGTCGGGCGTCCTCGTCTCCGTAGAGCACCAGATACGCTGCTGCGGCGTGGGGGCGGCGTCCGCCCTGCTCCGTATACCAGATGATGTCGTTCTCGCCGTAGGTATCCTTCGCGTGGGCCAGCGCCCTGCCGATGGTCTGTCCCATCGCAAGATGGTTGACGGTATCCCAGAGCATACTGCGGGAATAGACCGTGTAGACGTTGTTCACATAGCCCAGCACAGTCCGTGCGCCGCCCGCCAGCAGCGCTTCGGCCATCGACTCATCCACGCTGTTCGTGACGCCCAGGAACTCACAGGTCTCGGAGTAGATGATGGTATTGCTGAGCTGGCCCGAGCGGTACGCATTGCGGAAGAAATCCGCTGTGACGCAGTAAAGGCCGTTGAGCTTGATGATGCGGTGAGCCAGCAGGTCAAAGCCGTAGATGATGTCTTTATACAGCGTGGACGCTTCTGTCAGCAGGATGATGGGCTCGGTCCGGGTGTGCTTCCGGAACGTACCGTAGCTGTAAGTATAGTAGGCACCGTGGGCGCTCAGGATGCACAGATCATATTTGTTCATCCGGCGCAGGTCCGACAGGGTCACCCGGGTGTTCATCGTCGTGCGAAGGCCCATGCCTTCCCAGAAGCCCTGCATATAGGAATAATACGGAAAGCGGGAGCTGTTCACCGTATTATCGAAGGCATAATAAATGGCGGCACGGCCGATCGCCTCAGGCAGAGCGTTCTCCCGGTACTGCCGGGCCTCCACAGCCTGCCGGACATCGTCGGTCAGGGGCATCTCGGTGCAGGGAGCTCGCTGAGCAATGTCCCTCGGGGCGCGCAGGCCGTTGTCTCCGGCGTCAAAGGTCATCTCGTCCAGCTCGTCGGGCAGAGTGAGCAGGATGCCGCCCGGCACGCCGCAGCGGTAGGTAAAGCTGACGATCCCGTTTTCCTCGTCGGTGCGGATGGAGTCCCGGCGCACCAGCCCCTTCCGGGCCAGTTCATCCAGTTCCGCAAGGGCCGAGGTGAGCCGTTCTTCCCGGGACATCTGCTCGTATTCGTCGCTGCCGGTCAGGGCCGTCACAGCGGCGTCTGCCTGCTGCATCTCGGCGGCATCGCCCGTGGTGAGGGTAGACTTTGCCGTATCCTGCACCTCGCCCGCTCCGTCTGCCGCCCATGCGGCGGGAGCCAGCACAGCCGTCAGCACCAGTGCCAGTGCGCAGACCGCGCACAAAATTCGATGGCGTTGTTCCTTCATGTAAAAACTGTTCCTCCAAGAACGCCGGAGACCGGCCATTTACCGCCCCGGTACGTTTCATTTTAGAGGGCATATCGGCCTTTGTCAAGCGTTCTGCGCCGATTTTGCAAAGCTGTCACAACCGGCCATCTTGCGCGCCTCTCTCCCCTGCTGTATAATAAGGTATATTGGGGGATCATGCCCGGCTGTGAAGCGGGGTTTTGAGGAAGCTGTTTTCGTAAGCGGAGTGCAATGCTTAAAAAACGGCTTCCTAAGGATACAGAAAGGTGGTGCTTTTTTGGAAAGCATTCAGCGATATTGGAAACGGACAGACAAGATGTACCTGCTGCTCTGCCTGTTCAGCAGCGTGATGGCGGTACTGGCGCTGTCGTCGTGGGCGGCGAAGCAGGGCAGCGGCTTTGCCGTGGATGAGCGCACCGGCCAGATCACCGGCATCGGCGACTACCGCCGGGCCGTGGTGCAGGCGGGCGCAGCGGCCATCGGCATCCTGGTGGCCATCCTTCTGTCCAACATCGACTACCGCAGCCTCGTCAATGTCTGGCCTGTCCATGTGGTGCTCACATGGGGCCTCGTGCTGCCCACGCTGGTCATCCGCAATGTGACCATCGGCCCGCTGACCATTGGCTACAACGCGGGCGACACCGACAACTATTCCTGGTACAAACTGGGCGGCTTCACTTTCCAGCCTACCGAGCTGGCAAAGATAAGCTTCATCCTTACCTTCGCCATGCATCTGAACAATGTCCGCAGCCGCCTCAATGAGCCGAAAGAGCTGGGCAAGCTGCTGCTCCATCTCTTCGTGCCGATCGGCATCATCCACATCCAGGGTGACGACGGTACGGCCATCATCTACGGCATCATCGGCTGCTGTATGCTTTTTGCCGCCGGGCTGAGCTGGAAGTATATCATCGGGGCCTTCGCTGCCCTCGCAGCGGCGGCAGCGGTGGCCTTCGCCTTCTTCAGCGACAAGATCGGCAAGGGCTACCAGTGGTACCGCATCCTTGCGGTCATCGACCCCAACAACGAGACGGGCTGGGCGCCCAGCGAGACGGTCTGGAAGAACATCATCTACCAGCAGCAGCGGGGCGAGATCGCCATCGGCTCGGGCGGCATCTTCGGCAACGGCTTCTTCGATGGCCGCTACTACAGCGTCCCCAACGCCCACAATGACTTCATCTTCAGCTGGATCGGCAACGCGGCAGGCTTCGTGGGCTGCTGCGTGGTGCTGGGCGTGCTGCTGGCCATCATCATCAAGACCTTCGCCACCGGAGCACACAGCGAGGATATGCTGGGCTCCTTCATCTGCGCAGGCATCGGCGGCGCGTTCATGGCCCAGATATTCGTCAACGTCGGCATGAACCTCCGCCTTCTGCCGGTCATCGGCGTCACCCTGCCCTTCTACTCGGCGGGCGGCAGCTCGGTGCTCATGCTGTATATCTGCGTGGGGCTGGTGCTGTCGGTGTATATGCACAATACGAAAAAACTGTTTGGTTAAGTCTCTCTCAGAACAGGCGCTGTCGTTCAGCGCCTGTTTTTGTTTTCCGGCCAGATCTCCAAAAGTCTTGCAACACGACAGAAGTCGTGATAGAATATTCAGGTATTTTATCTATATTCTTTTGACTTTTTCAGGAGGTCCCATGAAGCATCAATCTCTCTCCAAAGTCCTCAAGCGTCTCGCCTGCGTGCTGGCGGCGCTGGTCATCGCACTGGCCGTCGCCGTGTTCGCCCTCTGGCACAACGAGCTGGCCACCCTCTCGTCCCTCAAAAAGCTCTCTGACCGCGACGAAGCCCACCGCGACGGTGCAGTTTACCAGCTCAACGTCTCGGGCGGCTACTACTTCGACGATTTCCTGGCCCAGGGCGGCGCATCCACTGACTCTGAGCTCATCTCTTTCATCACCCAGAGCATCACCAAGGGCATCATTCCCATGCACATCAAGACCAGCAGCATCGCCTGCTCGGCCTTTACGGCGGACACCCAGAGCGGCGACCGGGTCTTTGGCCGCAACTACGACTTCTCGGCCACCAACACCGCCATCGTCTACACGAACCCCGGTAAGGGTCGTCACGCCTCCTACTCCACCATCGACCTGAGCTTCCTCGGCCTCGACAAGGACAAGGACGTAGAGAGCCTCGGCCAGAAAATCCTGACCCTCGCGGCCCCCTATGTGCCGCTGGACGGCATCAACGACGCCGGTGTGGCCTGCGGCATCTTCATGTCCTATCAGGGCGAGGGCAAAGGCATCCCCACCGACACCCAGACCGACAAGCCCGACCTCACCTCCACCACCCTGCTCCGGCTCATCCTCGACTACGCCGACTCGGTGGAGGACGCCGTGGCGCTGGCCCAGCAGTACGACCTTCACGACTCGGCAAGCAGCTGCTTCCACTACATGGTGGCCGACTCCACCGGCCGCAGCGCCGTCCTCGAGTGGGTAGGTGCTGATGCCGACCACGACGCCGACGGCTCTCAGCGTCAGCTGAACGTCCTCTGGAACGACACCGACGCCCTCTCCGATTCCTCCGACTGGCAGGTGGTGACCAACTTCATCAAGACCCCCGGCTACTACGACGGCACTACCGTCGAGATGAAGGGCCTTGACCGCTACGAGCACCTTGCGGCTGCCCTGCGCCAGACCAACGGCGTCGTGGCTGACAAGAACGCTGCCATGGACCTGCTGGCTTCGGTGGGCCGCCGCACCTGGAACAACGACGACTCCAACAGCAACACCGTCCACAGCGTGGTCTACGATCTGACTGATAAGTCTGTTCTCTGGGTAGGCAATGAGCACTACGGCGAGGATGGGTATACATTTGAGTTTCAGCTTGGGGCGTAAAATGTAATTTTCCTGCGGTAAGCTTGACTTTTTTTGAATTTCGCATATACTGAAAGCGGAAATGCAAAGATTCCATTTGGACTCACCAAAAAGAACAGGAGCTGCGTCCCGAAAGGATGCAGCTCCTGTTCTTTATATTATCTTACTTCAACACTGCGCCGAGGTTTGCGCTGGTGACCAAACGGGCGTAGCGGCTCAGCCAGCCGGTCTTGATGTTGGGCTCGGGAGCGACATACTTTGCCTTGCGCTGGGCCAGCACCTCATCCGAAACTTCCAGCGTGATGCTGGCGTTGGGGATGTCGATGTGGATGGTATCGCCTTCCTCAACAAGGCCGATGGGGCCGCCGGAAGCGGCCTCCGGGCTGACGTGGCCAATGGCAGCGCCGCGGGAAGCGCCGGAGAAGCGGCCATCGGTGATGAGGGCCACGGTCTTGTCCAGCTTCATGCCGGCCAGAGCAGAGGTGGGGTTGAGCATCTCACGCATACCTGGGCCGCCCTTGGGGCCTTCGTAGCGGATGACCACCACGTCGCCCGGGACGATCTTGCCCGCATAGATGGCGGCGATGGCCGTTTCCTCGCTGTTGAAGACGCGGGCCGGGCCGGAGTGCTCCTGCATCTCGGGGGCCACGGCGCTGCGCTTGACGACGCAGCCATCGGGGGCGATGTTGCCCCACAAAATCTGCAGACCACCGGTCTGAGAATAGGGATCATCGATGGGACGGATGGCCTTGTCGTTCAGGATGTGAGCGCCCTTGATGTTCTCGCCGAGGGTCTTGCCGGTGACGGTGGGGACATCGAGGTCCAGCAGGCCCTTCTTGGCCAGCTCTGCCTGCACGGCAGGGATGCCGCCGGCGGCGTAGAGGTCGGGCATGTGGGTGGGGCCTGCGGGGGCCAGATGGCAGAGGTTCGGGGTCTTGGCGCTTATCTCATTGAAAAGCTTCAGATCGATCGGCACACCGGCCTCGTAGGCGATGGCCAGCAGGTGCAGAACGGTATTGGTGGAGCAGCCCAGCGCCATATCGCAGGTCAGCGCATTGCGGATGGAGCGCTCGTTGATGATCTGGCGGGCGGTGATACCCTTCTTCACCATATCCATGACGGCCATACCGGCGTGTTTTGCCAGCTGCAGCCGCTTGGAGTAGACGGCGGGGATGGTGCCGTTGCCGGGCAGTGCGATGCCGATGGCCTCGCACAGGCAGTTCATGCTGTTGGCGGTGTACATGCCGGAGCAGCTGCCGCAGCTGGGGCAGCAGTTGCAGGTGCAGTCTTCCAGCTGCTCGTCGGTGATCATGCCGGCCTTATAAGCGCCCACGGCCTCGAACATCTTGGAAAGGCTGACTTCCTCGCCGCCGTAGGTGCCGGCCAGCATGGGGCCGCCGGAGCAGACCACGGCAGGCACATCCATGCGGACAGCGGCCATGACCATGCCGGGAACGATCTTATCGCAGTTAGGCACCAGCACCAGACCGTCCAGCTGATGAGCCATCAGCATGGTCTCCACGCTGTCGCAGATGAGCTCGCGGGAAGCGAGGCTGTACTTCATGCCTACATGGCCCATGGCGATGCCGTCGCAGACGCCGATGGCCGGGATGAGGATGGGGGTGCCGCCTGCCATCTGGAC
>ENA-UESE01002409-UESE01002409.1-human-gut-metagenome-genome-assembly--contig:-NODE-2409-length-10981-cov-2.721845_pt1 | contig 10981 bp, 10 predicted proteins | sample MGYA00242995_ERZ507996 | MGnify/ENA primary metagenome ERZ507996 (study PRJEB26167, sample SAMN06115489) | human gut metagenome | host: Homo sapiens | place: China:Sichuan | collected 2015-04-15... | reverse complement strand
GTAAACGTGAAGTTTTTTGTTTTAACCCTATTCCCGGAAATGGTCATGCAGGGCTTAAATACCAGTATTATCGGCAGGGCGATCCAAAAAGGACTCTTGTCTATAGAGGCGGTCAATATCCGTGATTATACCCTGGATAAGCACAAAAAGGTGGATGATTATCCTTATGGCGGCGGTGCGGGCATGGTCATGGAGGCGGAGCCGGTGTTCCGCGCCTACCAGTCGGTAGCCGAAAAGATCGGGAAAAAGCCGCGCACGGTCTATCTGACACCGCAGGGAAAAGTACTGAACCAGACGATGGTGGAAGAGCTGGCGCTTGAGGACGATCTTGTGCTGCTCTGTGGCCACTATGAGGGCATCGATGACCGCGTACTGCAGGAAGTGGTAACGGACTATATCTCGATCGGGGATTATGTTTTAACAGGCGGAGAACTCGGTGCAATGGTGCTGGTGGATGCGGTATCGCGGTTTGTGCCGGGTGTCTTAAGCAACGAGGAATCTTCGCAGTTTGAGTCGCTGCAGGACAATCTGCTTGAGTATCCGCATTACACAAGACCGGAGACATGGCACGAGAAAAAAGTTCCGGAGGTGCTTCTTTCCGGTGACCACAAAAAGATCGAAGCGTGGCGTCATGAGGCATCCCTGGTGCGGACAGCCGAGCGGCGGCCGGACCTTCTGGAAAATGCATTCCAGATTTCCTGCGCATGCAATGAAAAAGAGGAATCGTCTGCCTGGGCGCACGATCTTTTGGCAGGCATGACACGCTATGGTGTAAGCCTTGATCTCGGACGAAAGAAGATCCGGAAACAGAAAAATCTGTTTGATGACCATGATCTGCTGATTCTGCAGCTTCCGGGAACGCTTGAGGAGGGTATGAAAGCAAAGAGCGAGTATATCCGCAGCTTTGCCGGAAAAGAAACACCGCTGGTGTTTTTGTGCCCGGACGGATTCTCAGAAGAGGAAGAAAAACTCGAAGAGCAGCTGGAAAAAAACGGTTTCCGTCTGGTCGCACGGCTTACCGGCATACCGTCCGCGGACGGCCTGCAGCGGTTTTCTTTCGCGCTTCGCAGTCTGCTGTACAGCGGCGAATGGAAAGTGAAAAAAATACTTGCATCTGCGGATGCATTATAGTATAATATATCTTGTTGTGAGTAAAGAGATGGTCCGCTGTTGCAAAAAGGCATTAAGAACATCCAGGGTAAAAAAAGGAGATAAAGAAATGAACGACATTATTAAGAAAATCGAAGATGCACAGTTAAAAGCAGAAGCACCGGAGTTCCGCGTTGGTGATACCGTTAAAGTTTACGGTAAAATCAAAGAGGGTAACCGTGAGCGTATCCAGGTATTCGAAGGCGTTGTCCTGAAAAGACAGGGCGGCGGAAGCAAAGAGACCTTCACTGTTCGTAAGAGCTCTAACGGCGTAGGCGTTGAGAAAACATGGCCGGTACACTCTCCGAACGTTGAAAAAGTAGAAGTTATCAGACGTGGTAAAGTAAGACGTGCAAAACTGAACTACTTAAGAGACCGTGTTGGTAAAGCAGCGAAAGTGAAAGAGCTGGTAAAATAATAAGTCGTTAAAAGGATGGCCGGAGGAACATGAGCAATTGTGTTTCTCCGGTTTTGTCTTACGGAGAATTACACTATGGGTATGAATACCAGATATGTAAAAGAATATTTCTACAAGAAAAAGATCCGTTCCATGTTTGTATGGAATCTGGAAATCATCGCAGTGATTCTTCTTGCGGCGGCATTTTCCTGGTTTTTCTGCAGAAGTGTCGTGGTGCAGGAGGGCTCGATGGAGCCGACTCTCGTGCCGGGGGAGCGTGTGCTGATGGACTCCGCCTGGTACCGCTTAAGTTCTCCGAAACGCGGGGATATCATCGCGTTCCGGACGAGTGAGGACAAGAAGGCGAGCATCCACATCAAGCGTGTGATTGCGTTGCCGGGCGAGACGGTACAGATCAAAGACGGACAGATCCTCATCAACGGGGAAGTCTATAATGAAAAAGATGAATTTCCGGCCATCACAAACGCGGGACTTGCCTCCGAGCCGATCACGGTCGGGAAGGGACAGTACTTTGTGCTCGGCGACAACCGGAACAACAGCGAGGACAGCCGCCACAACGGCATGGGACTCGTGGATTCGGACCGCATTGTCGGAAAGCTCTGGTTTACGATTTCGCCGTGGAAGAAAATCGGTTTCGTGTAAACGCAGCATAGAAGGAGAAGAAACATGAATTATCAGTGGTACCCGGGTCATATGACGAAGGCCCGCAGACAGATGCAGGAAGACTTAAAGCTCATCGACCTGATGATTGAGCTGGTCGATGCGAGAGTTCCTGCAGCGAGCCGCAACCCGGATATAGATGAACTTGGAAAGAACAAAGCACGGCTGATCCTGCTGAACAAATCGGACCTTGCCGATGAGCGCGGAAACGATGCCTGGATGGAATATTTCAAGGGAAAGGGATATTCTGTTGTGAAGGTCAATTCCCGTTCCGGAGCCGGCATGAAAGCGATTAACAGCGCCGTACAGGAGGCCTGCAAAGAGAAAATCGAGCGCGACCGCAAACGCGGCATCCTGAACCGTCCGGTCCGCGCGATGGTTGTCGGTATTCCGAACGTCGGAAAATCGACATTTATCAATGCGTATGCGGGCAGAGCCTGTGCGAAAACCGGAAACAAACCGGGCGTCACGAAGGGAAAACAATGGATCCGTCTGAGCAAACAGCTGGAGCTTCTGGACACACCTGGTATCCTGTGGCCGAAGTTTGAGGACCAGCAGGTGGGACTGCATCTTGCGATGATCGGTTCCATCAACGATGAGATCCTGAACGTGGAGGAGCTGGCGCTGTCCGTCATCGATTATCTGACGGCAGAGTATCCGGGAACGCTGGAGAAACGCTTTGGCTTTGAAGGCATGACGGATCGTGTGGAAATCCTGGGTGAGATTGCGCGTGTGCGCGGCTGCCTGAAAAAGGGAAATGAGCTCGATTACGAAAAAGCAGCACGGCTTCTGATGGATGATTTCCGGAGCGGAAAGCTCGGCAGAATCACGCTGGAAAAACCGGAATAAATGGATTTATCAAAATAAAAAATGCGGAGAACAACGATGACAGAGAAAAAACAATCGATATCCGCCATACGGGAAATTTTTGCGGCAGCTTCGGAGACGGAGCTGCCCGCCCTTTATCTGGAATATGAAGAGGATTCCCGTGCCGGCGTACAAAATCTGATTCAAAAATACCAGAAACAGGAAGAGGCCTTAAAAAAAGAGCGCGAGCGCACGGAACAGATGAAGATCTACGAGCACAAATATGAGGATCTTGGCTGGATCTGCGGCATCGACGAGGTCGGAAGAGGCCCTCTGGCGGGCCCTGTGGTCGCAGGTGCGGTCATTCTGCCGCGCGACAGTAAAATCCTGTATCTGAACGATTCCAAGCAGCTGACGGCCAAAAAACGCGACGAGCTGTACGATGTGATCATGCGCGAGGCAGTGGCCGTCGGCATCGGCTATGCCTCCCCGGCGCGGATCGACGAGATCAATATTTTACAGGCAACGTACGAGGCGATGCGGGAGGCGATCAGCAAGCTTTCCGTGAAGCCGGATGTGCTCTTAAACGATGCGGTGAAAATCCCGCAGGTGGACATCCGCCAGGTGCCGATCATCAAGGGAGATGCCAAGAGTGTTTCGATTGCGGCGGCAAGTATTGTTGCGAAGGTGACAAGGGACCGCCTGATGGAAGAGTACGACAAGGTGCTTCCGGGCTACGGTTTTGCATCGAACAAGGGCTACGGTTCGGCAGAGCATATCGCTGCTTTAAAAGAAATCGGCCCGTCACCGATCCACCGGCAGTCGTTTATCGGCCATTTCGTGTAAAGGCACCGCATCAAAAAAGGAGAGGGTATCGCATTTGAATCAGCGGGAAGTAGGAACGAGACAGGAGAGCCGTGCGGCAGAATATCTGGAAAGCCTGGGATATCACATCCTGGTGCGGAATTTCCGGTGCCGCTTCGGTGAGATCGACCTGATCGCAAAACAGGACGACACATACATTTTTATCGAAGTAAAATACCGCACCGGCCGGACAGCCGGAGACCCGACAAGCGCCGTGGATGGAAAGAAACAGAAGAAAATTTCAAAAACAGCAGATTACTACCGCATGCTCCACCAGATCCCGATGGATGTGCCCTGCCGCTTCGACGTCGTGGCAGAGACACCGGAGGAGATCCGCGTCTATGCGAACGCGTTTTATTATCAGGGGAGCGGCTGGTAGGAAAGGAGTTTTTATGATACCAATTCAATGGAAACAAAACGATAAAAAAACGATGCATGTCAACGAGGCGGAAAACGGCGTGGTCTATCTGACCTGGCCGGCGATTGAGAAAATTGAGGGCATCCGCCATGCATTTTCCACACGGATCGGCGGGGTGAGTAAGGAACATCTTTCCAGCATGAATCTCAGCTTTTCGCGCGGCGACGATCCGGCGAATGTGCGGGAGAATTACAGAAGATTCTGTGAGGCGGCGGGGTTTGAAGTGGAAAACATTGTTACCTCCGATCAGGCACACACAACGAAGGTCCGTTATGTGACGAAAGCAGACTGCGGCAGCGGCGTGACAAGAGACCGCGATTTTCATGATATTGACGGTATGATCACTGACGAGCCGGGCGTCGTACTTGCGACATTCTATGCGGACTGCGTGCCGCTCTACTTTGTCGACCCGGTGCACCGTGCAATTGGACTTTCACATTCCGGCTGGCGTGGAACGGTCCACAAGATGGGACAGGCAACGCTCGATGCGATGCACGAACGGTTTGGAACAGAAGCAAAAGATGTGATCGCAGCCGTCGGCCCGTCGATCTGCCAGGAATGCTACGAGGTGAGCGGTGACGTGATCGAAGAGTTCCGGGCAGCATTCCCGGAAACACTGCATGAGAAACTGTTCTGCGGAAAACCAGATGGAAAATACCAGTTAAATCTTTGGGAGGCGAATCATCAGATCCTTCTTGCGGCAGGAGTGCCGGAGAAGCAGATTCATCTGCCGAACCTCTGCACCTGCTGCAACCCGGATTTCCTGTATTCCCACCGTGCATCGAAGGGAAAAAGAGGAAACCTCGCGGCATTCCTTTCCCTGGTCTGAAAACAGAATAGAAAGCATCAAAAAACGGACCTGGAAAAAACAGATCCGTTTTTTTGCTGTATGCATCCGGCGGACACAAAATCGATTATCTGTGTTTTGCCAGCAGCTTATTGATTTTCTCTGTCGTAGACTGTACTTTTGCAACGGATACGTCGTGGTTAAGCGTATCGATGATGCTTGCCATATATTTGCTCATCTCAGCCGGCTCATACCAAGGACGGGAAACGAGTTCCGGTGTACGGTAGGTCAGGTCGGTGGTGATGACTTTGCTGATATAGCCTTTCTCATAGTAAGCATCGAATTTCTCCAGACCATCGGTGAAGAGGCCGAAGGTGGTGCAGACAAAGACGTGGTCAGCGCCGCGCTCTTTGACCTGTTTTGCAACGTCGAGCATACTCTCACCGGAGGAGATCATATCGTCGATGATGACAACATCTTTTCCTGCTACGGAATCGCCGAGAAACTCATGTGCCACGATCGGGTTCTTTCCGTTTACGATGGTGGAGTAATCTCTTCTCTTATAGAACATACCCATATCGACGCCGAGCACGTTGGAGAAGTATACGGCACGCGCCATCGCTCCCTCGTCCGGGCTGATGATCATCAGATGATCGTTGTCGATCGTCAGATCTGGAACGGAACGAAGAAGGGCTTTTAAAAACTGGTAGGTTGGCATGAAGTTGTCAAAGCCGCCGAGCGGAATTGCGTTCATGACACGAGGATCGTGTGCGTCGAAGGTGATAAAGTTGGAAACACCCATGTTCATCAGCTCCTGCAGAGCAAGTGCGCAGTCGAGAGACTCACGTTTGGTGCGCTTATGCTGTCTTCCTTCATAAATGAAAGGCATGATTACGTTGATCCGGTGTGCTTTTCCTGTTGCAGCAGCGATGATACGTTTCAGATCCTGATAATGGTCATCCGGTGACATGTGGTTCTCGTAGCCGCAGACCTTGTAAGTGATGCTGTAGTTGCAGACATCAACCAGGATGTAAAGATCGGCACCGCGGACGGATTCGTTGATCTTTCCTTTTGCTTCGCCGGAACCGAAACGCGGGCACTCGCAGTCAATCAGAAAAGAATCCTCGGAATATCCGGAAAAGGAAACCCCGTTGCGGCGCTCGGCGAGCTCTTTACGGAACTGAACCAGATACGAATCGACTTTTTTTGCCATTTCCATACTGCCCGGCAGAGCTGCGAGCTTTAACGGAGCAACCGGAATGGAATTTTCAAGTAAATCTAAATTAGCCATACAAACCTCCAGTAATCGACATTTTTTACAAACCATTTACTTCCTATTTATATCATCTTGGGAAAGGGCGCGTCAAGCAAAAAACGAAAGAATCCTTGCTTTTTGTGCAGGTTGTTGTTATTATAATGGATGAATGTCCGGAAGGTATGCAAAAAAAGCACGCTTTTTACTGGGCAAAGAGAAGTTATAAAGAAGTAAATGGAAAGGCCAAAACGTAAGATCTGTGAAAAACAAGACGAAACACATTATTAAGACAATAGAACCGGGCAGTATTGCCGAAGAACTGGAACTCGAACCGGGAGATGAACTGCTCCGCGTGAACGGGGAAATCATCGAGGACGTCTTCGATTACCACTTCCAGACCAACGACACGTATCTGGAACTCACGATCCGGAAAAAGGACGGCGAGGAATGGGACCTGGAAATCGAAAAAGAGTATGACGAGGAAATCGGCATCACATTCGAGAACGAGTTCATGGATCAGTACCGTTCCTGCAGCAACAACTGCATTTTCTGCTTCATCGATCAGATGCCGCCGGGAATGCGTCCCACCTTGTATTTTAAGGATGACGATTCGCGTCTGTCCTTCCTGCAGGGAAACTATATTACACTGACCAACATGAGCGACCACGATATCGACCGGATTATCCGCTACCATCTGGCACCGATCAATATTTCGTTCCAGACAACGAACCCGGAGCTCCGCTGCAAAATGCTGCACAACCGTTTTGCGGGCAATATCTTTCCGAAGGTCCAGCGCCTTTACGAGGCGGGAATCGAGATGAATGGACAGATTGTGCTCTGCAAGGGATACAACGACGGCGCAGAGCTGGAGCGCAGTATTTCGGATCTGTCAAAATATCTGCCGCATCTGAAAAGTGTTTCGGTTGTCCCGGTCGGACTTTCGAAATACCGCGACGGACTGGCGCCTCTGGAACCGTTTACCAGGGAGGATGCAAAAGAAGTTCTTGCCACGATTCACAAATGGCAGAAAAAGCTGTATGAACAGTGGGGACTTCACTTTATCCATGCTGGTGATGAATGGTATCTGCTGGCGGGAGAGCCGATCCCGGAGGAGGAAAATTACGATGGCTATATCCAGCTGGAAAACGGAGTGGGAATGCTCCGGCTTCTGGAGGACGAGGTTGCGGAAGAACTTTCGAAACGAGAAGGGGACGACCGTCACCGCCATGTAACGATTGCGACCGGAAAAGCTGCGGCGCCGTCGTTGGAAAAACACATGCAGAAAATTCGTGAAAAATATCCGAATGTACAGGCGGAGGTTATCACGATTATCAACTATTTCTTTGGAGAATCCATTACCGTATCCGGTCTGATTACCGGAAAGGATCTGATGGAGCAGTTAGAGGGAAGAGATCTTGGCGACTGCCTGCTGCTTCCGTGCAACATGCTCCGTTCGGGAAAAAACGTCTTTCTCGACGATGTGACGGTGGAAGAGGTGGAAGAGCGCCTGAAAACACCGGTACAGATTATCGATGAGCCGGGCAGCGACCTGGTGAAAGCCGTTGTGGAGGAAAACCAGGAGACGATACACAGAAGGAGAACAATGTATGAGCAAGCCGATTGTAGCAATTGTGGGCCGGCCGAACGTGGGTAAATCCACCCTGTTTAATGTATTAGCCGGAGACAATATTTCGATTGTAAAAGACACACCGGGTGTAACCCGTGACCGTATTTATGCCGACGTGGAGTGGCTGAACCACAAATTTACGCTGGTAGACACCGGCGGTATTGAGCCGGAATCCAAAGATATCATTCTCTCCCAGATGAGAGACCAGGCGCAGATCGCCATTGATACCGCAAATGTCATCATCTTCATCACTGACGTCCGTCAGGGCCTTGTAGATGCCGATGCAAAAGTAGCTGATATGCTCAGAAGAAGCCGCAAGCCGGTTGTGCTGGTGGTCAACAAAGTCGACAACTTCGACCGTCAGATGATGGATGTTTATGAATTCTATAACCTCGGCATCGGAGAGCCGCACGCCATTTCCGCATCCGGAAAGCTCGGCATCGGCGATATGCTCGATGAGGTGACAGGATACTTTGATCCGGAGATGGAAAACGAGGAGGAGAGCGAGATTCCGCGCATCGCCATTGTCGGAAAACCGAACGTCGGAAAATCCTCCCTGGTCAACAAACTGCTGGGCTCGAACCGTGTCATCGTATCCGATATCGCCGGAACGACGCGCGATGCGATCGATACCACGATCATGCACAATGGAAATGAATATATTTTCATCGATACCGCAGGTCTTCGAAAGAAAAACAAGATCAAAGAGGAGCTGGAGCGGTACAGCATCATCCGTACAGTATCTGCCGTAGAGCGCGCAGATGTCGTCGTTCTTCTGATCAATGCAACCGAGGGTGTCACCGAGCAGGATGCCAAAATTGCCGGTATCGCCCATGAGCGTGGAAAAGGTATGATCATTGCGGTAAATAAATGGGATGCCTTGGAAAAAGATGACAAGACGATCTACCGCTTTAGCGAAAAAGGGAGAAATACATTGGCTTACATGCCGTATGCAGAGCTTCTTTTCATCTCTGCGAAGACAGGACAGCGTCTTCCGAAGCTGTTCGAGACGATCGACATGGTTCTGCAGTACCAGAACCTGCGCGTACAGACCGGTGTCCTGAACGAGATTCTGACCGAGGCAATGGCAATGCAGCAGCCGCCGTCAGACCGTGGAAAACGACTGAAAATCTACTACATGACACAGGTTTCGGTCAAACCGCCGACATTTGTTATTTTCGTCAACGACAAAGAACTGATGCATTTCTCCTATGTTCGATATCTGGAGAATAAAATCAGAGAGTCGTTCGGCTTCCGCGGCACACCGCTGAAATTCATCATCAGAGAACGAAAAGAGAAGGAGCAGTAAAGAGTTATGGTACGGATCATATGCCCGTTGATCGGATACGCACAGACGGAAAGCGCCCCCTCATAAGCCTGTCAATGCGGAGTGCATTGCGTTCGGATCATATGCCTTTTGATCGGATACGCATTTGGCCTTTTTCAGACCTCATATATTTATGGAAGGACGAAGGGAATTGATATCCGGGAACACGGCAGCGGAAACGCAGGAACGACCAACGCGCTCCGGACTTTAGGGAAAAAAGCAGGCGCCATCACGCTTGCCGGCGACTGCATCAAATGCATTCTGGCGGTCCTGACGGTACGGCTGATCTTCGGTGCATCGCACCCGGAAATACTGAAACTGCTGACGGTGTATGCTGCGGCCGGAACGATTCTCGGCCACAACTTCCCGTTTTACTTAGGCTTCCGCGGCGGAAAAGGAATCGCTGCGACCGCGGGTCTGATTATCTCATTTGACTGGAGAATCACGCTGGTCTGTGCAGCGCTGTTTTTCCTGAATCTTGCAGTAACACACTATGTTTCCCTCGGTTCCATGATGGTTTACGTTGTCTTTTTTGCAATGGCCGTTATCATGGGACAGGCGGGCTGCTTTGCGCTGGAACCGCCGTATCTTTATGAGATGTACGTGGTGATCGCACTTCTTGCCGTGCTTGCCTTCTGGGAGCACCGTGCAAACATCAAGCGTCTCATCGCGGGAACAGAGCGGAAAACGTATTTATCCAAAAAGTCGGAGAAATAAAATATGGCAAAGATTAGCATCATCGGAGCAGGAAGCTGGGGAACCGCCCTCGGCCTCCTGCTCTGCAACAACGGGCATGACGTGACGATCTGCTCGGAAAATGAAAAGGAAATTGAGAGCTTAAAGGAACACAGAGAGCATCTAACGAAGCTTCCGGGCGTAAGACTGCCGGATGAAATGAAGTTCACCTGCGATGTGCGCGGCTCCCTTTCCGGACAGGACATCCTTGTGATGGCAAAAGCATCCCCGTACGTGCGAACCACATGTAAAAAGTATGCGGCGGATATTCCGGACGGCCAGCTCATCGTCAATGTGGCAAAAGGCGTGGAAGCCGATACCCTGATGACGATGTCTCAGATCATCGAGGAGGAAGTGCCGGGAGCGAATGTCGTTGTTCTCTCCGGACCGAGCCACGCAGAGGAAGTCGGCCGCGGCCTGCCGACCACGATCGTTGTCGGCGCGCATGACCGCGAGAGCGCACTGTATGTGCAGAATGTGTTCATGAGTCCGGTCTTCCGCGTTTACACAAGCCCGGACATCACGGGAATTGAACTTGGCGGAGCTCTGAAAAATGTCATCGCACTGGCAGCCGGAACGGCGGATGGTCTTGGCTACGGCGACAATACGAAAGCGGCTCTGATTACCCGCGGGATCGCGGAAATTGCACGGCTCGGCACGGCGATGGGTGCCCATGCGGAAACCTTCTATGGCCTTTCCGGCATCGGTGACCTGATTGTAACGTGTGCGTCCGTACACAGCCGGAACAGGAAAGCAGGATATCTGATCGGCCAGGGAAGAACAATGCAGCAGGCGATGGATGAGGTTCAAATGATTGTTGAAGGTGTCTATTCCGCAAAAGCGGGGCTTACCTTGTCAGAAAAATTCGGAATCGAAACGCCGATCATTCAGGCAGTCAATAAGGTTCTGTTTGAAAACATAATCCCGAAACAGG
>ENA-UESE01002407-UESE01002407.1-human-gut-metagenome-genome-assembly--contig:-NODE-2407-length-10988-cov-2.999358_pt1 | contig 10988 bp, 10 predicted proteins | sample MGYA00242995_ERZ507996 | MGnify/ENA primary metagenome ERZ507996 (study PRJEB26167, sample SAMN06115489) | human gut metagenome | host: Homo sapiens | place: China:Sichuan | collected 2015-04-15... | reverse complement strand
ATAAAGTGAAGATTGAATATCGAAAAAACAAATATCCGTTAGAACTATATGTGCTCTATGTGGGAACAGAGTTATTGCAGAGCTTATCAGATGAAAATACAAGACTTGACGAGGCATTTGATATCGTTCCCTTTCAGGTTAAGACAGTTCATTCTGAGAGTGAATCTGCCATGCTTATAAAGAATATTTCCAAAAAGCTGTATTCAATGCTTAAGGAATCTCCTAAATTTGCACACACATTGTATGAGAAAAGCCTGCTGACAATGCTTCTGGTACTTGCGTTGCGGTCGTCTGTCAAGGAGGACGTACAGCTAAAATTAAATAAGAAAAAGCATGTTGTAATGGATGATATTTTCATATATATAAGAGAACACCTGACAGAAGATATATCATTGGAGCGCCTGGAAAACGAGTTTTATGTAAGCCGCTATCATATTGTGAGAGAATTCAAGAAGATGACAGGCGAAACGCCACATTCATATATTGTAAAGAGCAGACTGGATCTGTGCAGACACTATATAGAGCAGGGAAAAAGTATCCGCGAGGTTTATGAACTTGGAGGATTTGGCGGATACAATCATTTTTTCAGGGCATTTAAGAAAGAGTATGGTGTTACTCCAATGCAATATTATAAAAATCTGCAGATCGACAGGAATGAAAGATAAATTGATAAAAACAGCAGTATCATGTTTGAAATAATGCAATGGGTAACGGACAGTTTCCCGAATAAATTTTCAGTTTTCCCATATACTAACTCCCAAGCTAATATATAGCAAATAAGAGAGGCTTTATCCACAGAGATGGAAACAGACAAAGCGCTCTTGCGAAAATAAAACATTGGAGGAAAATTTATGAAAGCAACGGGAATCGTGCGTAGAATAGATGATCTGGGCAGAATTGTGGTGCCCAAAGAAATCCGCAGAACGCTCCGCATACGTGAGGGAGATCCGCTTGAGATATTTACCGACCGTGAGGGAGAGATTATTTTAAAAAAATATTCGCCCATCGGAGAATTGAGCCAGTTTGCCGGGGAATATGCCGAGAGTCTGGCGCACACGACGGGATATCTGGTGCTGATCACGGACGGGGATCATGTGGTCGCGGCGTCCGGCAGTGGCAAGAGAGATTTTGAGGGCAAGCCCATCAGCGGACAGTTGGAGGAGATCATCGGTGAGCGGAAAAGTCTGGTAGCTTCTGACGACGAAAAGACATTTGTAAAACTGACGGCGGACGATGCCGGCGAGTACAGACAGCAGGCAATCAGCACGATTATCTGCGAGGGGGATGCGATTGGCGCAGTGATCCTCTGCTCCCGGGAAGAACGGGAGAAAATGGGAGAGACAGAGAGCAAACTTGTCGCGGCGGCGGCAGGCTTTCTGGGCAGACAGATGGAACAATAGAAGAAAGATAGAGAAAGGGCATCTGAAAACAGTGTGTTTCAGGTGCTTTTTTTCGATATTCGCCTTGAAAGAAGCCGGGAGACATGATAATCTCAAAAGCAAATGAGTTTTATGGAAAGTTAGAAAGGTGGAAACATATGAACGAAAAACCTGACGTGACGATGGGGGAAATGACCAAAACAAATGGAACGTCTGGCAGGAAGGTGCCGAAAAAAATTATATGGACGATCGGCGCAGTGGCTGTGGCGGTAATTATTTTGATCATTGGAATTTGCAGCGGAGCATTTTTGAGCAGAAGTAACAGGATTCTGCTTGCGGCAAGAAATACCATAAAAGATCTGCCCACGGTTGTTGAGAATAGGAATGTTGCAGATAGTATAGCATCCGGAAAATATACGATTGGTGTAAAAGGGGCTGTCAGGGGAAAAGACTTTGATGGAACGTTTAAATACAAAGATACACAGCTGCAGGCAGGGGGAACGATTTCACTTTTCGGTAGGGAGAATCTGGATTTTCTGGCAAACCTGGATGATGAGCAGCTCTGCGCAAGCATCCCGATGCTTACAGATGATCTGCTGGTATACAATTACAAAGAAGAGAAAGACGGCTACATAGTGGATCTTCTGGGAGCGGATGGGGTTGCATCGATCGATGCGGCACTTCGTGAACTTACCTCGAAAGAAGAACAGAACAGAGCGGCGCAGGAGATCCTGTCCGTAATATACGATGAGTACAAGACGCTCGATATAAAGCCGTTTTCTTATTAAAAGACGTAATAAGGAGTTTGGCATATATCTTACACTTGGAATGAGCAAGAGAAAGATTTCAGTGATTCTTTTCTTTGAGACACTGCTTATCGGCATTGTTTCACTTGTGGCAGGGCTTGTTATTGGTACACTCCTTTCACAGTTTATGAGCGTGATTGTTGCTAATATGTTTGATGCTGATATGACTAAGTTTAAATTCATATTCTCAATGAAGGCATGTATCAAGACTTTAATATATTTTGCAATTATGTATGTGTTAGTTATGATATTTAACACATTCAGTATTAGCAGATGTAAGCTTATTGATCTTCTCAATGCAGGTAAGAAAACTGAGAAGGTTACCATGAAGAACCCGGTTGTCTGCACAATAGTATTCGTCATAGGTGTTGGTATTCTTTCTTATGCATACTGGATGGTTACAAGGGGTGTTGAGTCAATAAATATTATTAATAAAATAGGCGTTCCTATTGCACTTGGCTGTGTCGCTACATTTTTAATATTCTGGTCTGTTTCAGGCTTTATGATAAGAATATTCACAAGTATTAAGAGTGTGTATTATAAAGGTGTGAACAGCTTTGTGTTAAGGCAGTTCTGCAGCAAGATTAACACTACTGTATTCTCGACAACTGTTATATGTATCATGCTTTTTATTACAATAAGCGTGCTTTCTGCAGCACTTTCAATGAAGGATTCGCTTTCAAAGGATCTGGACAGTATGTGTCCTGTTGATGTACAGCTTGCAAAATATTCATATGATGCGATGAGCGAGGCATATGCCACATCACAGAATATGAATGAAAAAGACAGGGAAATGCTGGAAGATTCCAAATTAAGTATAATAGAAACGCTTAATAACAGTGGATTTGATGCACAGAAGTATTTTAAGGATGTTGTTGAATATAATATATACAACACCGGATTGACAGTTAAAGATACATTAGGGGATATTAATACAGATGATTATCAGTTTATGGCAGATGCTATTATGCCGGTAATGACTATTGGCGATTATAATTCTGTTGCAAGACTGTATGGTAATAGTACGTATGAACTTAATGACGATGAATATATTATAGTGGCAGATTATAAGAACATGGTTATGATTAGGAATCAGGCATTAAAGAAAGGAATTATATTATCTGTCAATGGAAAAGAGTATAAACCAAGATATAATGAATGCAAGGATGGTTTTGTAAAGATTGGTGTTCAGAATATGAATGATGGGATTCTTGTTGTGCCTGATAATGCGGTAAAACCACAGCAGGTACGCAATATGGGGCTTAGTGCTGACTATAGGGCAGACACTAAGGAAGAAAGATATTCTATTGAAACACAGTTAGACAATTTAATGAAAAATATATCATTTAAAAAGAGCTTCATTAGCTGGAATTCCAGAATTGACCTGGCTGAAAGCAGTGTCGGGCTTGGAGCGTTAGTTACATTTATTGCCTTATATTTAGGAATTATATTCCTTATAAGCAGTGCAGCAATTCTTGCGTTGAGAGAAGTGTCAAACAGTGCAGAAAATAAGGAACGATATGGAATGTTAAGGAAGCTTGGAGTTGATGAGAGAATGATTGATATGGCGCTTTTTAAGCAGATTGGAATATTCTTCGCATTTCCGCTGATTCTCGCACTTATACATTCTGTGTTTGGAATTAAATTTATTAACATAATTCTTGCAACTATGGGAATGAGTTCAATGGCAGCATCTATCGGGCTTACGCTCGCATTCGTTGCAGTTATTTATGGTGGATATTTCCTTATAACTTATCTGTGCAGCAGAAGCATTATAAGACCTGTAAGATAAGTTTTTCATTATTTCATTGTTTTTTTAATATGTTTCTGTTATAATCTTCACATAGAAGTTGTTCGTGAACAACATGGAGGAATTTAATATGGAAACTAATATTTTGATAGAGAGTGGAACTAATGAGTTAGAGGTTCTTGAATTCACAATAGGGAATAATCATTATGGTATTAATGTTGCCAAGATTAAAGAGATTGTGCCATATAGTCCGGTTACACCGGTTCCGAATGCACATCCTAGTGTAGAAGGAATATTCATGCCAAGAGATTTAATGATAACAGTTGTAGACCTTGCTAAGGTTATTAAAAGTGCTCCTTCAGGAGATATTTCGAAGGATATGTTTATTATAACTAATTTCAACAAATTGAATGTCGCTTTTCATGTACATACAGTTGTTGGAATCCACAGAGTATCATGGGCTGATATTATTACTCCAGATACAACAATAAGTACTGCTGACAACGGAATTGCCACAGGAATTGTTAAGATTAACGGTCAGCTTATTATTATTCTTGACTTTGAGCGTATTGTATCAGATATAAGTCCGGAGACAGGTCTTAAGACTTCTGATATTCTCAAGCTTGAAGGCAGACCAAGAAGTGAAGCACATATTGTCATAGCAGAGGATTCACCTCTTCTTATTAAGCTGATATCTGATTCACTTGTTAAATCAGGTTATGATAATCTTACATTATGTCATAATGGTCAGGAAGCATGGGATTTTATATCAGATGCCAAGGCAGGAAAAGTACCGCTTGATATAGACTGTGTTATCACTGATCTGGAGATGCCGCTTATGGATGGCCACAGACTTACAAAGCTTATTAAGTCTGATGACAAGTTAAAGAATATACCGGTTGTTATATTCTCATCACTTATTAATGAACAGATGAGAGCAAAGGGAGAATCACTTGGTGCAGATGTCCAGTTGTCAAAGCCGGAAATCGGACTGCTTGTATCAGAAATCGATAAATTACTCAGATAATTTTCTTCATTTTACACTTCCTCTTATGGGACGCCGCCTGACATGGGCGGCGTCCTTTTTGTGCGGGCAGCGATGAGAGAAGATATGGAAAGTTCACAGTTGTGCTTGCACAAATTGTGAACTTTATATAGCTTCTCGAGGAACGCCGCGACAATGCCGGAACGCAGTTCTGGCATATGGCTGCCCACACAAAAAGGTCCTCGATGAGCGCCTACATGCAAAATACTGAAGCAATGACAACATTCAAAAAAGATGTTATAATCACATGGTTATGAAATGGAGGTACTTATGATTTATAATGATTTAATTGATGATATAAAGAGCGCTGATTATGTACTTTTTGGCCTGGGGAAAGAAATATATTCTTCTGATGATACAGAAATATATGACAATCTGAAGAAGCTGTTTGCTTCTATGGAACATGTGAATTACTTTATTGTGTCTACTGATAAAGCCGGTACAATCAGGAATAGAGGCTTTAATGAAAGAAGAATTGTCTGTCCGGTCAATGAAAATAATGCTGAAGAAGAGGAGAAACAGTGGGATTTCTACAATAAATGGCTGTCATCCTCACTTGCAAAGAAGCTGGTTATTGTGGAACTGGGAGAAGATTTTTCTAACCCTAATGTTATAAGATGGCCATTTGAAAGAATTGTGATGATTAATCAGAAGGCTAAGATGTATCGTGTTCACAGTACATTTTACCAGATTCCTAAGGAAATCGGGGACAGGGCATGTGCTTTTGAGATGAATGGAGCACAGTTTATAAAAGAACTTGTAAAATGTTGTTAATAATCAATATTTATGATAATATTTTAGTATATTTTGATTGGATGGGAGGTAAGAATTTTGGCTGATAATGAACAGCAGGATGATTATCTTAGTAATATGCTTAATGCGCTGAATGAAAAGGAACAGGAGAGCCAGTCTTATAATGATCCAGAGACAATTGCAAGGCAGGCTAAAGAGAAGCTTGAGGCTGAGAATGCTGTTAAAGAGGCTAATGAGCCAGAGCGTGAAGCTGATGCAGACGCTAAGTTAGAGGCGCTTCTTGATAATACTCCGCTAGAAGAGGCAGCGGGGGCAAAGTTGACATCAGATGATAATTCAGAACTTTCAGATGACGATATGAAAAGACTTATGAATATGAATCTTGATGATATTATTGATGATGTTAAGTCAGACAGTGCGTCTATAGATGATCTGTTTGGAAGTTCTCCTGATAAAGAAACAGAACATAATGGAAAAAGTGCTGATACTCAGGCACAGACGATTAGTGCAGATGATAAGAAAAAGTTAAAACCACAGAAAGAAGGTTTTTTCAAGAAGATTAAGAAAGTGTTCTTTGACAGTCTTGAGGATGATACAGAAACTGCAGAGAGTGCATCAGAAGCTGTGGGAGAGAAAGAAAGTATAGAAGAGAATGTAGTAAAAGATTCATCTGATAAAGGAAAAACTTCATCTGGAAATGAACCTAAAGATGAGAATGAGCAGATTATAGAAGATGTGTTCGGAAACAAGAGTACGCTTGATGAGTCACAGGTTCCTAAGAAAGGCTTTTTTGCAAGACTTAAGTACAGGCTTGAACAGATGAAAGCAAAGCACATTGAAGAGGAGAAGGCTGAGGAAGAAGCTGAAAGACTTGAAGAAGAAGAAAAGCAGAAGAATAAGGAATTAAAGAAAGCTGCGGCAGCAGAGAAGAAAGAGCAAAAGAAGCAGGCAGGAGAGGCTAAGAAAGCACAGAAGGCTAATAAACCTAAGAAGGTAAAGCCTAAGAGGGTAAAGAAACCGAAAGAACCACCTAAACCGCAGGATATTCTTAAGATAAAGCCTGTTTCGATTGTTATGCTTGTATTATTTGTGGCGGGTGTTTCGGTACTTATAAGTGTTTTAAGTTCAGGCTTTTATTATAACAACAGTGTTTCTCAGGCTAAAGATTATTACAGCAATGAGCAGTATGAGAAGGCATATGATAAGTTAAGCGGAATAAAGCTTAATGGCAGTGATAAGACTCTTTATGAGCAGGCTTCAACAATTATGTATGTTCAGAAACAATATGATTCATATGAGAATTATATGAAGCTTAACATGAAGACAGAAGCACTTGACAGTCTTATTAAGGGAGTGAACAGATATAATAGTCTTCGTCCGCAGGCACAGGAGTTAGGCATTGATAATAAGTTTACTGCTGTATATAAGCAGATAGTATTGGCTTTACAGGATACATTTAAGATATCTGAAACAGAAGCAATAGGATTATCATCAATGTCAGATACAGATTTTACTAATTATTATTACAGAATAGAAGAATACGGAAAGGCAGTACAATGATAGCAATTATCGATTATGACGCAGGTAACTTAAAGAGTGTTGAAAAGGCTCTGGTATCATTAGGAGAGGAAGTTTTAGTCTCAAGAGATTCAAGTGAAATCTTACAGGCTGATAAGGTTATTCTTCCGGGAGTTGGTTCATTTGGTGATGCAATGAACAATCTTGATAAGTTCGGACTTGTTGATACTATTAAGAAGGTGACAGGTAATGGAACCCCATTCCTTGGAATATGTTTGGGATTACAGCTTTTATTTAAGGAAAGTGATGAGACTCCGGGGGCGGAGGGACTTGATATTCTTCCGGGAAAGATATTAAAGATTCCTGCTAAGGATGGTTTCAAGATTCCGCATATGGGATGGAATTCTCTTGATATTAAGCCTGAAGCGAGACTTTTTAAGGGACTTGAAGGTAATCCGTATGTGTATTTTGTGCATTCTTATTATCTTAAGGCAGCAGATGAGGGAATTGTGGCAGCAACTACGGAGTATACTACACATATTCATGCTTCGGTTGAAAGCGGCAATGTGTTTGCATGCCAGTTCCATCCTGAAAAGAGCAGTGATGTAGGACTTAAGATATTAAAGAATTTTGCGTCATTATAATTGCTAAAAGGAGTTGCTGATGTTTACTAAAAGAATTATACCATGCCTTGACTGCAAGGATGGAAGAGTTGTCAAAGGAACTAATTTTGTTGATTTAAGAGATGCAGGGGATCCTGTAGAGGTTGCATCAATGTACGATAAATCAGGTGCAGACGAACTTGTATTTCTTGATATTACAGCTTCAAGTGATGGAAGAAACACAACTGTTGATCTTGTAAGAAGAGTGGCAGAAAGAGTGTTTATTCCGTTTACTGTAGGCGGTGGAATACGAAGCACAGATGATTTTAAGGTGCTTTTAAGAGAAGGGGCTGATAAGATATCAATTAATTCGGCAGCTATTATGAATCCGCAGCTCATATCTGATGCAGCTGATAAGTTTGGAAGCCAGTGTGTTGTAGTTGCACTTGACGCAAAGAGGAATAGTGATGGTCATTGGAGCATATATAAGAATGGCGGAAGAGTTGATATGCATATGGATGCTGTAGAATGGGCTATGAAGGCAGAAAAGCTCGGTGCAGGAGAGATTCTTCTTACAAGTATGGATTGTGACGGAACGAAAGCCGGATATGATATTGAGCTTACTAATACAATTGCGTCAAATGTATCAATACCTGTAATTGCTTCAGGTGGTGCAGGCAGTAAAGAACATTTTCTTGATGCATTTACTAAGGGAAAAGCAGATGCAGCACTTGCTGCTTCGCTATTCCATTATAAGGAACTTGATATTATGGAGCTTAAGAAATACCTTGCAGATAATGGTATTCCTATGCGTATGTAGGAGGATATGGATATGTCGATGATAGATAATGACTGGCTTCCTGCTATTAAGGAGGAATATTCCAAGCCATATTACAAGGAATTATTTACGTTTGTTAAGGATGAATACAGCAAATATGTTGTTTATCCTCCGGCAGATGATATATTTAATGCGTTTCATTTTACACCACTTAGTAAGGTTAAGGTACTGATACTTGGTCAGGATCCTTATCATAATGTACTTCAGGCACATGGACTGTCTTTTTCAGTACTTCCTGGAGAGGAAGCACCGCCTTCACTTAAGAATATATATAAAGAACTGCATGATGACTGTGGATGTTATATTCCTAATAACGGATATCTTAAGAAATGGGCCGACCAGGGAGTGCTTCTGCTTAACACAGTACTCACTGTAAGAGCACATCAGGCTAATTCACATCAGGGACACGGCTGGGAGCAGTTTACGGATGCAGTTATTAATGCTGTCAATATGCAGGACAGACCTATTGTGTATATGCTGTGGGGTTCGCCTGCACAGAGAAAGGCATCAATGCTTAATAATCCGAAACATCTTATTCTTAAAGCACCACATCCGAGTCCGTTATCTGCGTACAGAGGCTTTTTTGGATGCAGACATTTCAGCCAGTGCAATGAATTTTTAAAGGCTAATGGGGTAGAACCGATTGACTGGCAGATTGAGAATATATAATACACTTGATTTTTTAACAAATATTATGTATTATCAATTCTGTTTATTATTAAATTAAATAGGAGATAGTATGTTAAAAAAGTATTTGTATATTTTTCTTATTTCTATGGTTCCACTTATTGAGCTTAGAGGTGCAATTCCTGTATCGCAGGGATTCCAGTTACCATTGTTACAGTCATATATTGTGTGCGTAATAGGTAATATGCTTCCTGTACCGGTTATTTACCTTTTTGCAAGAAAGGTTCTTGAGTGGGGAAAGGATAAGAAATATATTGGAAAGTTCTTTACTTTCTGTATTGAAAAAGGACACAAGGGTGGAGAGAAGCTTAAGGAGAAGGCTGGAAGAGGTCTTTTTGTAGCATTATTACTTTTTGTTGGAATTCCGCTTCCGGGAACAGGTGCATGGACGGGAACACTTGCAGCAAGTTTTCTTGATATGGGATTTAAGAAGAGTGTAATAGCAGTTTTGTTAGGAGTTTTGCTTGCAGGAGTGATTATGGGAATCGCAAGTGCGGGAGTATTTACAGCAATCTTTAGTTTTGCATAAGATTATTAATTGACTTAAAATCCAGTATTTAAGCGCTTTTTTGAAGGTTTTGAAATATTTTTTGAAAATTTTTTAAAAAAATTCAAAAAAGTGCTTGACGGATTCCGATAATTGAGTTAAGATATCATTGTTGCTGCGGTACACAACTGCAAGACAACGAAAGCTATGGCTTGTTGGTCAAGAGGCTAAGACGTCGCCCTCTCACGGCGAAAACAGGGGTTCGATTCCCCTATAAGCTACTATATGTGATACGGAAAGAGTGGGCAGAGATGTCCACTCTTTCGTTCATATATAAGAAAACTGAATACTTTTAGAAAGGGTGAGTACTGCATGGGAAAAAGAGAAAGCTATGAAGCTAAGACAACAGAACTTATACAGCCGGTTGTTGAAGCTAACGGCGTGGAACTTTTTGATGTTGACTACGTAAAAGAAGGCAGCGACTGGTATCTGCGTGTCTACATTGACAAAGAAGGCGGAGTTACTATTGATGACTGCCAGAATGTGAGCAGAGCTTTCAATGAGATACTGGACAGGGAGAATTACATTGATGACCAGTATATATTTGAGGTGAGTTCTCCGGGTCTTACAAGACCTCTTAAGAAAGAAAAGGATTATGAAAAGAGTATTGGCAGAATGATTGAGATTAAATTATTCAGTCCTGTTGATAAATCTAAGGAATATTCCGGGGTTCTTAAGGAATATGATAAAGATACGGTAACAATCAGTATTGATGATGTAACTAAAACATTTGACAGAAGTAATCTGGCTATGATCAGATGGGCATTTGTAGATGAAGTATAATATATTTTTGGAGGAAATTAAAAGCAATGAATAAGGAATTAATTATGGCACTTGATGCTCTTGAGAAGGAGAATGGAATCGATAAAGAGATTATGTTTGCAGCTATCGAGAAATCTCTTATGGATGAGTACAAGGCTGAGTTTGATAAGGCTGATAATGGTCGTGTTGAGTTAGACAGAAGAACAGGCGATTTCCACATTTATTCTGACAGAACTGTTGTTGAGGAAGTTATTGTTCCAGAGAACAGAGAGAATAAGAAAGAAAAATATGTATCAGGTAC
>ENA-UESE01002383-UESE01002383.1-human-gut-metagenome-genome-assembly--contig:-NODE-2383-length-11134-cov-2.819843_pt1 | contig 11134 bp, 9 predicted proteins | sample MGYA00242995_ERZ507996 | MGnify/ENA primary metagenome ERZ507996 (study PRJEB26167, sample SAMN06115489) | human gut metagenome | host: Homo sapiens | place: China:Sichuan | collected 2015-04-15... | reverse complement strand
CTGCCGATTACAAGCTCGGGCACAAGGCGGACGCCGTCCGCGCCCTCGAGCGTGAGCTCGAGCGCGACCCGCTCAACCATCTGGCGCGCTGGTTCATGGTCGTCATGGGCAAGCTGTCCGAGAAGAAATTCTTCGCAAAGCTGTATTCCAACAAGTCGCAGACCTGCCTCGACCTTGCGGTCGATCTGATCGACGCGGGCTACCGCGCCGAGGCGATGGATCTGCTCCGCGCTCTGCCGAAGTACACCGACGACATCGCGCCTGCCATCGCGTACATGATCGGCGATCCCACGCTGATCCGCGATACGCACCGCACCTTCCCGTTCCGTCCGCTTGAAGCCAAGGTGCTCGCGGAGAACGGCGCAAACTGCCTGCTGGCTTACTATCATTACGGCGATCACCGCTATGCAGAGGCGGAAGCCCTCTTTGAAAAGGGCAGCGACTACGCATCGAAGCGCGGACTTGCAATCTGCACCTACCGCCGCGGCGACGTCGAGCGCACGATCCGTTTGCTCGAAGAGGCGCATGCGCTCTGCCCGGATATGGAACAGCTTGTCTTTGAGCTTGCCTATGTCCTCAACCACACCGGCGCCGAGCCGAACGCCACCGCCGAGAAGATCGGCTCCATGGTGCCGTCGCTCGTCACCGTGCGCGATGATATCGCCATCGAGTGGGCGACCGCATACAACCGTGCGCACCGCTATGATGAGGCGATCCGCGTCCTCGAGGGGCACGATTTTATCCCCTGCGAGGGCGGCGAAACCGCGCTTGCCAAGCAGTACATCGCCGCATGGTACGGCAAGGGAATTGACCTGCGCGCCGCAGGGAAGGATGCCGAGGCGCTGGAGGCGTTCCGCCGTGCCGAAGTCCTGCCCGAGAGTCTCGGTGCGGGTCTGTGGCATATGGCAACCATCGTACCCGCGCAGTATGAGGAGGCACTGCTCCTCGAGAAGGCGGGCGACCGCGATGCCGCGTTCAAGATCTATGACTATTTCAACACGCTTTATGTGGACTTCTTCTCCAACATGAACCTGCCGCTGCTGCCGGTCTACCAGGCGCTCGGCGACATCCGCATGGGGAAGACCGACGAGGCGAAAGCCCTGCTGGAAAAGGCGATCGCGGGCTGGAAGTTCGAGCGCGAGCGCCACGACAGCGGCTATTTCGGCACCACGCCGTTCTTCATCTCGTATATGGATGATCCGCACACGGCGCGCGTGAAGAATTACGATGCCCTCATTGCCGCCGCCGAGGCTGTCCTTGACGGCACCAGCGACCTGCCTTGCACAGGGGAGCCGAATGCCGTTTTAACTACAATAACAAGGAGAACACCATGAAAAGACAATGGACGCCGGAAGAGGCATGGGCATGGTACAACGACCGCCCGTGGATCGTCGGCTTCAACTATGTACCCGCGTGCTGCGCCAGCATCTTCGACATGTGGCAGGAATACCGCCACGCCGAGCGCATGCCCGCGATTACGCGCGAGATCGAACGCGCACACGAGATCGGCTACAACGGCATCCGGTTGTTTATGTCCTTTTACTGCTGGGAAAAGGAACACGACGGCTATATGCAGCGCCTCGAGGAATACCTTACGCTCTTTGCAAAGAACGGCATCCGCACGATGATCGTCTTCGGCAACGACTGCTCCGTGCCGATCGAGCGCTACAAGGAGCCAACCTTCGGCGAGCAGCATGTCGATATGGGCTATCACGGCGGCATCGCGGTGTCGCCGCACGCGGGCATGCCCGGCGTCGGCTATACCGTGGTGGACGATCCCGCCCGCTATGATACGTTCAACGAGATGGTGCGCGAGATCGTCTCGAAGTACGCAAAGGATGAGCGCGTCGAGATCTGGAACATCTACAACGAGCTGGGTAACGGCCGCCGCCGCGACAAGAGCGTCCCTGCGATGGAGCGCTTCTTTGCCACCGCGCGCGCCTGCGACCCCATTCAGCCGCTGACCGCCGACACCTGGACGATCGTCTACTGGTCGGACGACCCGCTGAACCCCGAGCGCACGCCGCTGAACCCGTGGGAGAAGCGTGCGGTCGAGCTGTCGGACGTCGTCAGCTACCATGACTACCACAACTACGAGTCCTCGGTCATGACGATCAAGTACCTGCGGGACACCTACCACCGCCCGCTGCTCAACACCGAGTGGCTGCACCGCATGCAGCACAACACCGTGCAGACGCACCTCCCGCTGTTTTATCTGGAGCGCGTCGGCTCGTATCACTGGGGCTTTGTCGCGGGTCTGAACCAGACCTATGAGCCGTGGGAGTCGATGTGGACGCGGTACGAGCGCGGCGATTTGCCCGCCGATGTGGACTTCACCAAGTGGCAGCACGACATCCTGCGCCCGAATCTCCGCCCCTATGACCCGCATGAGATCGAGACGATCAAACGCTACATTGCACTTGCCGAAAAAGAATTCGAGGAAACGCATAAATAAGCGGACCTCGTTTTCATACTCTCTCTCTCTTGGGAAAAGCCGCCTTTGGGCGGCTTTTTCATATTCGCAGCGCTTTTTTCATATGCTGTTCCGAAGAGTGAAAACAGGCGGGAGGGCGCGTGTATGACGGAAATGGGCGAAAGCAATGTCACATTGAAGAATCGCAGGCTGCTCAAGATGGACGGCGTCAGCGAGGTTCTGTCCTTTGACGAGGACTTTGTCTCGGTGGCGACGGCGCTCGGCAAGGTCGAGATCGAGGGCAAGGGGCTGAAGATCGTGCAGATGTCCGCCGAGAGCGGCGATTTTACGCTGGAGGGGCGCATCGACGGACTGTATTATGCCGCCATGCCCGGCGAGAAAAAGGGGCTGTTTGCCCGCCGCGCGAAATAATGGAAGTTTCGATGCAGGCACAGGCGGCGAGCTTTACCGCCTCCATTTTGCTCGGCGTGCTGTTTGGCGTGCTCTATGACGCAGTGCGCTTTTCGCGTGTGCTGCTTTTCATCGACGTGCGCCCGCCCCGCGGCGGGCGCGATTTTTTCCGGCTCTTTCTTGCCGCGCTCGGCGATCTTCTGTTTTTCGCCGTCGCCGCAGTGCTGATGTGCGTGTTCTTTTTTGTCACGGGGGACGGGCGTGTGCGCGGCTTTGCGCTGGTCGGCGCATTTTGCGGCTTTCTTGCCTATTACCACACGGTCGGGCGGCTGTTCATCACGGTGGTCGAGGCGGTGGCATCCGCCGTGCGGCGGTTTGTCCGCGCGGCGCTGCGCCTGCTTGCCAAGCCGTTTGCCGCGGGCGGGAGGCGGATCGCGGCGGCTGCACAAAAAATTGCAAAACCTGTTGCAAGCCGTGCGCGCGCTTGGTATAATAAAAAGCAAGAAGAGCGAAACGCAAGACGGCAGCGCGCGCAGCAGCAGCGGCGCATGGGGCGCTGCGAGAATGTCTGCGCAAACGGGATAGGAGACGAGGCATATGCGGAAAACCGAACAGGCACACACGCCGTTTTCGGCGCGGGCGGCGCTCACCGCCGCGCTGATCCTCGGGCTGCTGCTCGTCGGCGTGATCTGGATGCGGCAGAACGAACTGCGCGCCAAAAACGACGCGCTTGAGGCGCAGCTCGCCGCCGCCAAAGAGGTGCAGGCGCAGCTGAAGGAGGAACTTGCCGCTCCCTTCGACGAGGAATATGTCAAGCGGGTCGCCCGCCGCAAGCTCGGCTACTGTATGCCGGGCGAGATTATCTATTTCAACGACCTGGATGAGTAAGATGGAAACGATCAATTACAACGGAAGGACGATCCGTATGATCCCCGCCGCGGCGGTGGAGGATGCGGTCGCCGAACTTTTTGTCAGAGCAAATTATACGCTCACAAAGGACGTGACCGACTGCATTGCCTGTGCTGCCGGGCGCGAACGCTGCGCGCTTGCCAAAAGTGTGCTTGACCGCCTGCTCGACAATGTGGCGGCGGCGCGCGAGATGGACGTCCCGGTCTGCCAGGACACCGGCATGGCGGTGGTCTTCCTCTATATCGGGGAGGATGCGCATATCGTCGGCAATGTCGCGGACGCGGTCAACCGCGGCGTGTGCCGCGCCTATGTGGACGGCGCGCTGCGCCTGTCGGTGGTGGAGGATCCGCTCTATGCGCGCAAGAACACCGGGGACAATACCCCCGCCGTGTTGCACATCCGCGCCGTTCCGGGTGACCGGGTGCGCATCGTCGCCCTGCCCAAGGGGTTCGGCAGCGAAAACAAGAGCGCGCTGCGCATGTTTACGCCCGCTGCCGCCGAGGACGACATCGTGCGCTTCGTGGTCGAGACGGTCGAGCGCGCGGGCGCCGATCCCTGCCCGCCCATTTCGGTAGGTGTCGGCATCGGCAGCGACTTTGAGGGCTGTGCCGCGCTTGCCAAGGAGTGCTTTGTACGCCGCGCGGGCGAACACAATCCCGATGCGCGCTATGCCGCGCTCGAGGCGCGCCTGCTCGATGCGATCAACGCGACCGGTATCGGTCCGCAGGGCTTTTCGGGCGACACCACGGCGCTCTCGGTTGCCGTCGCCGCCGCGCCTACGCACATCGCGGGGCTGCCCGTCGCCGTCAACATCAACTGCCATGTTCTCCGCCACGCGGAGATAACGCTGTAATTTCATGCTGTATTCCGAAAAGGGCGGCTTCTACCGCCCTTTTTTGCGTAGGAGAGGGCGTATGCAAAGGGAGTACAATCTTGTAAGAGCGACCGTCTGCCGCCCGCTTTTTGCTTTGCGTGGGCGGGCAATTCTGCGGGATCATAGAATGACGTCCCGGCAGTCGCATTGCTTTGCGCATGACACCTCATCCACCGCTGGGCGTGACGTTTCCCGCAAGGGAAACGCATTGGGAACGCTTGCGTTCCCGTCCCCGTCTTCCCCCACCGGGGAAGCCGAAGAAGGCATGCACGCACCCCCCTTTTTTTATTTTTTTGCAATTTCCTCTTGACAAGCACATGAACCCATGCTATCATAAACACATGAACAGATATTCATATATCAAACGGAGGTTACAGCAGAAATGGAAGATGAAGAATTGATCTACGATCTTGCAGACCTGTTCAAGATCTTCGCGGATTCCACGCGCATTCGCATCCTGTTCTGCCTGTCGGACAAGGAGAGCTGCGTCGGCGACATTGCGGCAGCGCTGGAAATGAGCCAGACTGCGATCTCGCATCAGCTCCGCATCCTGAAGCAGAGCCACCTGGTGCGCTGCCGCCGCGACGGCAAGCAAATGTACTATTCACTGGCGGACGACCATGTCAAAACGATTCTCGACGCCGGACTTGAGCATGTGGAGGAATAAGCCGTGAAAGACGAAGAAAAGAAAGACGCCTGCCCCTGCTGCGGGCATGACGAAGCGCACGAACACGACCATGACCACGGACATCACCATGACGAAGATGATGATTGCTGCTGCGGGCACGATCATGGTCATCATCATGACCATGACGACGATGACAACGGCTGCTGCTGCGGGCACGACCACGAGCACGAGGAGGGCGACGGCAAGAATCTCCTGATTCGTCTCGGTATCGCCGCCGTGCTGTTCTGCGTGGGGTTCGGGCTGAAGTTTTCGGCGCTGCCGACCTTTGTATCGGCAATTGCTTTCGGTGCGGCGTACCTCGTCGCGGGTTATCGCGTCCTGCTTGAGGCGATCGAGAGCATCCGCGACGGCGACTGGTTCGGCGAGGAGTTCCTGATGAGCATTGCATCGCTCGGCGCGTTCGCCATCGGCGAGATGGCGGAGAGCTGCGCGGTCGTCATCCTCTTTGAGCTGGGCGAGTACCTCCAGGGGCGCGCAGTCGCCAAGAGCCGCGGCAGCATCAAGCAGATGCTGGAGCTCCGCCCCGAGAAGGTCACGGTGGAGAAGGACGGCAAGCTCATCACCATGGCGCCCGAGGAGGTGCAGATCGACGACATCGTTGTCATTGCGCCCGGCGAAAAGGTTTCGCTCGACGGCGTGCTGGTGGAGGGCACGGGCGACATGGATCTGTCGGCGCTGACCGGCGAGAGCCTGCCGGTGTCCAAGACGGTCGGCGATGAGGCGCTGTCGGGCAGCATGAGCGTGGACGCCACCTTCAAGGTGCGCGTCACCGCCGACTATGCAAACGGCACAGTGGCGAAGATTCTCGAAATGCTGGAGAATGCGCGTGAGCGCAAGAGCCCGGTGGAGAACTTCATCCGCCGCTTCTCAAAAATTTATACGCCGATCGTCTGCGCATTTGCCTTGCTGGTGGCGGTCGTCCCGCCGCTTCTCGGCTTCGGCAGCTTCACGACCTGGGTTTACCGTGCGCTCTGCGCGCTTGCGGCATCCTGCCCCTGCGCGCTGGTCATCTCGGTGCCGCTCGGCCTGTTCGGCGGTCTCGGCGCGGCGTCCAAGTGCGGCGTGCTGATCAAGGGCGGCAACTATCTGGAGGCGCTCACCACGGTCAATGCGGCTGCGTTTGACAAGACCGGTACGCTGACGCGCGGCAGCTTCGCCTATGTCGGTGCGAAGGATGCGCCGGACGAAGAAGCACTCTGCCGTGTCGTCGCCATCTGCGAAAAGTACAGCACGCATCCCATCGCGCTTGCCGCGATGCGCGCCTTCGGCAATCTTGCCGACGGCATTGAAGTGACCGATTCCGCCGCCGTTCCCGGCAAGGGTGTGCGCGCAGACGCCGTTATTGACGGCAAGGCGGTCTCCTGCCTGTGCGGCAACGCGGCGCTCCTGCGTGACGCGGGCATCGCGTTCAACGAGGCCCCGGCGGTCGGCACGGTGGTTTACGCCGCTGCAAACGGCGTGTATCTCGGCTGCGCCGTCTTCGCCGACGAGCTGAAGCCGGACAGCGCGGATGCCATCCGCGACCTTGCGTCGCTCGGCATCGCCGACACGACGATGCTCACCGGTGACAAGCGCACCATTGCCGAGCGCGTGGCGAAGGAAGTCGGTATTTCCGCCGTGAAGCCCGAGCTGCTGCCCGCCGACAAGGTGGAGGCGATCTCGGCGCTGCGCGAGGACGGCAAAAAGCTGCTCTACGTCGGCGACGGCATCAACGATGCGCCCGGTCTTGCACTGGCGGACGTGGGCGTGGCGATGGGCGGCATCGGCAGTGCCGCGGCACTGCAGGCGGCGGACGTCGTGATTATGGGCGACTCGCTGACGAAGGTCCCTGCGGTGATCCGCATTGCCCGCAAGACGATGCGCATCGTCCGCGAGAACATCGTGTTTGCACTGGTCATCAAGGTCGGCGTTGTCATCCTGTCGGCGTTCGGCATCACCGATCTGTGGGTCGCCGTGTTCAGCGATGTCGGCGTGTGCCTCCTGGCAGTTGCCAACGCGCTGCGCACCATGCGTGTGGCGAAGAAGTAAGAGAAAAGAAAAAGATAAAAAGAAAAGCGGGGGAAACTTTCGTGTACGAAAGTTTCCCCCGCACCCCTTTCAAAGGACTTTGAAGGGGGGAGGTTTGTATTTACACGCCCTGCCGTTCTATCTACGTGGCTCTTGCACAGGGGAGCTGCATGGTACGTACAAACTGTAGGGCGGGGGCTTGCTCCCGCCGCATTGGATGAGGTGCCTGCGCACCGGGCAACGGGTCGATGCTCTGCATGGAACCGCGGAATAATCTCCAAGCCCGCCGCAAAAAAAGCGCTCCGTGGAGCGCTTTTTTTGCATTATATTTCTGCGAGCTTGTGCAGGCAGGGTTCGAGCAGGACGCCGTCGCGGTGCGGCGTGTCCAACGCGGCGGAAGAGGCGAGCACGTCGCGGACAAAGGCGCTTGCCGCCGTGACGGCGGCGGAAAAACGCGTGCCGGTGAGCAGCTTGCCGACGAGCACGGCGGCAAACAAGTCTCCCGTACCGGGGTACATGCCGCCGATGCGCGGCAGATTGACGAAAAACGGTGCGGGATCGAGCGATGCGGGCGACCGATCCACCCCGGCGGTCGAGACGCCGGAGGCGCGGTCGGTGACGATGCCGGTGATGACCGCGCGGCGCGGACCGAGCGCAGTCAGCCGGTCGAGCAGCGCCGAAATGCAGGCGGCAAGCGCCGTCGGCGACATGGCGGCGGTGTCCGGGTAGGGCACATCGCAGAGCAGGCAGGCTTCGGTCAGATTCGGTACGATGATGTCGGCACGGCGGCAGAGCTCGCGCATGCGGTCGACAAGGGCTGCGGTGCTCTGCGAATAGAGTTCGCCGTCGTCCCCCATCACGGGGTCGATCAGCGTCAGCACATCCGCGCCGCCGAAGCGGGTGATGAAATCCTCAATGAAGTCGCACTGCGCCGCGCCCGAGAGAAACCCGGTGTAGATCGCGTCCGGGCGGATGCCGAGTTTTTCCCAGTGGTCGGCGATCTTGTAGAGCTCGGGCGTCAGGTCGGTGAACGTGAAGCCCTCAAACCCACCGGTGTGCGTGGAGAGCAGGGTGGTCGGCAGGGGCAGCACCTGCACGCCGAGCACCGAGAGCACCGGCAGAATGGTCGTGAGCGACCCGCGCCCGAAACAGGACAGGTCGTGCATCGCCGCCACGCGGCGGACGGGATATGCGGACATGCAGGTCACCTCCTTGCATTTGTTTCGGTATCAAAGACGCAGAAATAAGATTTGAATCAAAATTCCGTAAAAAAGACGGCTGCGCCGGCTTTTTTACTCCTTAAAGGGCGCGTCCGGTCGAGGACGACGCGAGTGAACGCCCTTCTAACAGTCGAAAATCTTAATTTTCGACTGATTTAATTATAGTTTATTTTTGAGGAATTTGCAACGCATTTCGCAGCATTTCGCAAAAGAATATTGACATCGTATATAACTATAATGTATAATATACGGTAGTGCAGATTTGCCTGTCTCGCCTGCGGCGGGGCGGCTTTGCATAATTTTCCGAAAATTCAAGGAGGTACACTGCGATGGAAATTTACATTGCAGTCGGTGCCGTCGCCTTGATTGTGGGATTGCTGCTTGGTACGGTCATCGGCTCGATGCACCGCAAGCGCGTTGCCGAGAAAGAGATCGGCAGTGCGGAGGAGCAGGCGGCAAGAATTGTTGAAGAAGCGATCAAAACCGCCGAGAGCAAGAAGAAAGAGTCTGTGCTCGAGGCAAAAGAGGAAGTTCTGAAGATCCGCACGGATGCCGAGAACGGACTCAAGGAGCGCCGCAAGGAAGTCTCCCGACAGGAGCGCCGCATTCAGCAAAAAGAAGAATCGCTTGACGCAAAGACCGAAGCTATTGAAAACAAGAACGAACTTCTGAACCAGAAAATCAAAGAGACGGAAGATCTTCGCGGGAAGATTCAGGAGACGCTGGATTCGCATGTCGCGATGCTGGAGCGCATCGCCGGCTTTACACGCGACCAGGCGCGCGATGAATTGCTCTCCCGCATGGAGACGGCACTGACACATGAAAAGGCGCTGAAGATTGCGCACTTTGAAGAACAGTTCAAGGACGAGGCGGAGGAGAAGGCGAAGGACATCCTGTCCACCGCCATCCAGCGCTGCGCCGCCGACCATGTCAGCGAGATCACGATCTCGACCGTTCAGCTCCCCAATGAGGACATGAAGGGTCGTATCATCGGTCGCGAGGGCCGCAACATCCGCGCGATCGAGACGCTCACCGGCGTCGATCTGATCATTGACGACACGCCCGAGGTCATCACGATCTCCGGCTTTGACTCGGTGCGCCGCGAGGTCGCGCGCATCGCGCTTGAGAAGCTGATCGCGGACGGGCGCATCCATCCCGCACGCATTGAAGAGATGGTCGAAAAGGCGCGCCGCGAGGTGGATGCCACCATCAAGCAGGCGGGCGAAAAGGCAACCTTTGAGACCGGCGTGCACGGTCTGCATCCCGACGTCATCAAGCTGCTCGGCAGACTGCGTTACCGCACGAGCTACGGGCAGAATGTCCTGCGCCACTCGATTGAGGTCTCGCTTCTGTCCGGCATTCTGGCAAGCGAGCTCGGTTCCGACGTGACGGTTGCCAAGCGTGCAGGTCTTCTGCATGACATCGGCAAGGCGCTCACGCAGGAGGCGGAGGGTTCGCACATCCAGCTCGGCGTAGAAGTCGCCAAGAAGCATAAGGAATCGCAGGAGGTCATCAATGCGATCGAGGCGCACCACGGCGACGTGGAGCCCGAGTCGCTGACCGCGTTCATCGTTCAGGCGGCAGACGCCATTTCGGCGGCACGTCCGGGCGCACGGCGTGAGGACCTCGAAAATTACATCAAGCGCTTGCAGAAGCTCGAAGAGCTGGCAAACGATTTCCCCGGCGTGGAGAAGACCTTTGCCATCCAGGCAGGCCGTGAGATCCGCGTCATGGTCAAGCCCGAGCAGGTTTCGGACGATCAGATGACGATCCTCGCACACGAGATTGCCTCCAAGATCGAGAGCGAGATGGACTACCCGGGGCAGATCAAGGTGCATCTGATTCGCGAGAGTCGCACCGTGGATTTTGCAAAATAAACAAGAAAGGCTGTTTCGGCATTCCGAGACAGCCTTTTTGAAAAAGAAAGAGAGCGGCGTATGAAGATTTTAATGCTCGGCGATATTGTCGGCGGCGCGGCGACGGACACGCTGTGCAGCCGATTGTGGGGGCTGCGGCGGGAGCTTGGGTGCGACATGGTGGTCGCCAACGGCGAGAACGCCACCGGCATCATGGGTATCTCTGCCGAGGATGCGGGGCGTTTGCTCGACGCGGGCGTCGATGTGCTCACCGGCGGCAACCATTCGCTGCACAACCGGTCGGTTTACACCATGCTGGACGACAGCCCGTATATCCTGCGTCCCGCCAATCTGCCCGCCGCCGCACCGGGCTGCGGCGATACCGTGTTTGACTGCGGCGCGGCGCGCGCGCTGGTGCTTAATCTGTCGGGTATGATGAATCTGGAGCATGCGGGAAATCCCTTTGAGGTGGCGGATCGTATTCTCGCCCGTCGGCGCGGGGAATACGATGCGGCGCTTGTCGATCTGCACGCCGAGGCGACCGCCGAGAAGGAAGCGATGGGCTGGTATCTCGACGGCAGGGTGACCGCCGTCGTCGGCACGCATACGCATGTGCAGACCGCCGATGCAAAGATCCTGCCGCGCGGCACGGCGTATATGACCGATCTCGGCATGTGCGGATGGCGACCGCCTGTTCGGGCGGGTGGTCATAGTCGATCTCGCACGATTTCAGCATCGCCAGCGTGTCCCCGTACA
>ENA-UESE01002350-UESE01002350.1-human-gut-metagenome-genome-assembly--contig:-NODE-2350-length-11316-cov-2.469437_pt1 | contig 11316 bp, 12 predicted proteins | sample MGYA00242995_ERZ507996 | MGnify/ENA primary metagenome ERZ507996 (study PRJEB26167, sample SAMN06115489) | human gut metagenome | host: Homo sapiens | place: China:Sichuan | collected 2015-04-15... | reverse complement strand
TCCTTATTATCATACAATACTTCGCTGCGGATAGCAAGAATTTGCGCAAAAAATCTTGACAAAGCCGGGCGGGCGGGGTATACTGTTCGTTGTAATTTGAATTTGAATTTCAATTTCGATTTTGGGGAAGCAAAATGGGGTATCATACAAAACAGAAGAGCGCCGTGCTCGACTGTCTGGCGCGGCACAGAAATGAGAGCCTGACGGTGGACGGCGTGGTTGCCGCGCTCTGCGCGGAGGGCGTGAAGACCGGGCGCAGCACGGTCTACCGCCACCTCGAGGAGCTCTGCCGCGAGGGGGCGATCAGCCGTTTTGCCGCCGAGAGCGGCAAGAGCGTGACCTACCGCGTGATCGGCAGCGAATGCGGCGACGACTGCCATTTTCATCTGATCTGCACCGCGTGCGGCGAGGTCTGTCACACGCACTGCCGCGAGCTGGAGGCGCTGTTTGCGCACATGGCGGCGGCGCACGGCTTTTCGGTGGACGAGAAGAAGACCATGCTGTACGGCGTGTGCGAAAAGTGCCGCAAAAAGAGGGAGAGGAAAGTATGAAACGGATTCTGACTTTGATTTCGGCGGCGCTGCTTTGCTGCACGCTGCTTGCGTCCTGCGGCGCACCGCAGGCGGACGACGGCAGGGTACAGGTGGTGGCGACGTTGTTTCCGCAGTACGATTTTGCAAAAAACATCGCGGGCGACCGCGCGGATGTGACGCTGCTGCTCGACTTCGGCGCAGATGCGCACACCTATGACCCAACGCCCGCCGACATCCTGCAGATCGCCCGCGCCGATCTGTTCATCTACACGGGCGACGGTATGGAGCTGTGGGCAAAGAAGCTGCTTGCGAGCGCGGACATCGCCGATGCCGTGGCGCGCGGCAGCCTGCGTGTGCTCGACCTCTCAGCGGTTGTGCCGCTTCTCCCCGCCGACCACAGCGGCGCGGAGGAAGAACACGAGCACGACGACCACGATCATGATGAATCCGACCCGCACATCTGGACGTCGATCGCCAACGCAAAGACGATGTGCGCCGCCATCTCGGATGCGCTCGCGGCGCTGGATGCCGACGGCGCAGAGACCTATGCCGCAAATCTTGCCGCCTATACGGCAAAGCTGGATGCGCTCGATGCGCAGATGCAGGCAGTGCGCACCGCCGCCGTGCGGGACACGGTCTGCTTCGGCGGCTCGTTTGCCTTTGTTTATCTCTTTGACGAATATAACCTCGCGCACCGCGCGGTCTTTTCGGGCTGCGCCTCGCACACCGAGGCGTCGCCCGCCGCGATGCTGGCGCTGGTGAATGCCGTGCGCGAGAGCGGCGTGCCCGCCGTGCTCTACGACAGCCCGTCCGAAGAAAAGACTGCCGCGGCGATCGCCGCCGAGACGGGAACCGAGGTGCTGCGCCTGCATGCGATCCACAATATCACAAAGGGCGAGTACGACGCGGGCGAGGACTACCTTTCGCTCATGGCGAAGAATATTGAAGTATTGAAGGAAGTGCTGGATTGATGGACGTGATCGTCTGCAGGAATCTGACCGTCCGCAACGAGCGGACGCTGGCGCTGGACGATGTGAGCTTCTCGGTGCACAAGGGCGAGTTTCTCACCATCGTCGGCGAAAACGGCGCGGGCAAATCCACGCTGGTGAAGACCATCCTCGGCATGACGCCGCCGGACGCGGGCAGTGTGGAGATCGACACGCACACGGTCGGGCGCATCGGCTATATGCCGCAGCAGTCGAGCGCACAGCGCGACTTCCCGGCAAGCGTGCGCGAGGTCGTGCTCTCGGGCTGCGTCGGCGGGACGGGCTTTCTGCCCTTCTACAGCCGCGCGCAGAAGGCGGCGGCGCGCGCCAACATGGATCTGCTCGGCGTGACGTCCTTTGCAAAGAAGAATTACCGCGCGCTCTCGGGCGGGCAGCAGCAGCGTGTGCTGCTTTGCCGCGCACTCTGCGCCGCGGGGGAGGTGCTGCTGCTCGACGAGCCGACCACCGGGCTTGACCCGCTGGTGACCAAGGAGCTGTACACCACGGTCAAGCATCTGTCGGCTGAGCACGGCATGACCGTCGTCATGGTCTCGCACGATGTGGAAGCGGCGCTCCGCTATTCCGACCGCATTCTGCATCTGGCAACCTCGCTGAAGTTCATCGGCACACCTGCTGACTTTTTGCAGACGCCCTTCGGCGCGGCGTTTTCCGAGGAAGGGGGGGCGCAGCATGACTGAACTGCTTTCGTCCGTCTTCTCGCTGACCGTGATGCGCTATGCGCTCATCGTCGGCGTGCCGATCGCGCTCTGCGCGGCGCTGCTCGGCGTCCTGCTCGTCCTGCGCCGCTATGCCATGATCGGCGACGGGCTTTCGCACGTCGGCTTCGGCGCGCTCTCGGTCGCCTATGCGCTGAACCTTGCGCCGATGGCGGTCGCCGTGCCGGTCGTCATCCTCGCCGCCTTTCTCCTGCTCGGACTGTCCGGCAGCCGGAAACTGCGCGGCGACAGCGCAATCGCCGTGCTGTCCTCCTCCGCGCTGGCGCTCGGCGTCGTCGCAAACTCGCTTGCCGGCGGCAGTGCGACCGATCTGAACGGGTATCTGTTCGGCAGCATTCTCACGCTGACCCGCGCGGACGTGATCCTCTCGGTTTCGCTCTCCGCCGTGGTCATTCTCCTGTTTGTCCTGTTCAAGAACCGCATCTTCGCCGTCACCTTTGACGAGCCGTTTGCAAAGAGCGCGGGCGTGCGCGTCGGGCTGTACAACGGGCTGCTGGCGCTGCTCATCGCCGTGACCGTCGTGGTCGGCATGCGCATCGTCGGCACGATGCTCATCTCCAGCCTCATCATCTTCCCGGCGCTCGGTGCCATGCAGCTGGCTGGCAGCTTCCGCGGCGTGGTGCTGCTCTCGGCGCTCATCTCGGTCGTCTCCTTCCTCTGCGGTCTGCTCTTTGCCATGACGCTGCCCGCCGGAGCGACCATCGTACTCTGCAACCTTGCCGCACTTCTCATCTGTACGGTTCTCGGCAAGGTCATAAAGCATTGACGAAAAAGCGGCACGTTTCCTGTGAAAAATGCCGAAATGGCAAAGAAGTCTATAAAATATCTTAAAAATTCTTGCATTTTTGGGCAAATGTGCTATAATGGGAGTATCAAGCGGGCGAATTTGCGCCCTGTATTAGGAGGAAAAGACTTATGAAGAAATTCCTGGCACTTGCGCTCACGGCAGTTCTGCTGCTCAGCGCTTGTCTCGTCGGCTGCGGCAAGAAGGAAACCGGCGTCGATGAGATCCCGGACAACATGACATCGTCGGACGGCAAGTATGAGATCGCGTTTGTTACCGACGTCGGGTCTCTGAAGGACCAGTCCTTCAACCAGGGTACGTGGGAAGGCGTCAAGAAGTACGCTTCCGACAACAGCAAGTCCTACAAGTACTATCAGCCCGCAAACGGCGATAAGGCGACCGATGATGACCGCTTCAACGCCATGAAGGCAGCGGCTGACGCAGGCGCGAAGATCATCGTCTGCGCAGGCTTCCTGCAGGAGACCGCGCTCCGCCGTGCTGCGGAGACCTTCCCCGAAGTGAAGTTTGTCTTCATCGACGGCTATCCGATCGGCTTCAAGAATGTTGCACCGATCTCCTTCCAGGAGGAGCAGTCCGGTTACCTCGCAGGTTACGCGGCTGTCAAGGAAGGCTACACCAAGCTCGGCTTCTCGGGCGGCGGCGGCGGTGAGAACCCTGCATGCTGCAGATTCGGCTACGGCTTTGTCCAGGGCGCAAACGATGCTGCAAAGGCAGGCGGCAAGACCGTCGAGATGAACTACAGCTGGCTGTACGGCAACAGCTTCTCGGCATCATCCGAGCTTCAGACCATGCTCAACGGCTGGTACACCAACGGTACCGAGGTCGTCTTCGCATGCGGCGGTTCGATGTGCCAGTCCGCATTTGCGGCAGCAGCTGCAAATGACGGCGTTGTCATCGGCGTTGACGTTGACCAGTCCAGCCAGTCCGATACGGTTGTCACTTCGGCAATGAAGGGTCTGACCGAGTCGGTTATCTACGCACTCGGCAAGTTCTATGCAGGCGAGTTTGATGCACTCGGCGATGTTTCCACCGTCCTCGGCGCTGCAAACGATGCAGTCGGTCTGCCGACCGCAACCTGGAGCTTCAAGAAGTTCTCCGTCAAGGATTACGACGCGCTCCTCAAGTCCATGAAGGACGGCAAGGTCACGGTTGACAACGACTACACGAAGCTCGCGGCTGACCTGTTTGCAAATGTGAAGCTCAACATCGTTGAGTAAGCGAACCAGTAGAGCAGGAGAAATCCTGTAAGGCAGGGGGAGGCTCCGCCTCCCCCTGTGTTTGCGATAGGAAGACTTCATAAGTTTTCACATTCCGGAGTAAAGGAGGCTTTTGCACGGCAGAAGCCACGGTTTGAATTATGGCACAGAATACAAATCAAAGTGACTACATCATTGAGATGCGGCACATCACCAAGGTGTTTCCCGGTATCATTGCCAACGATGATGTGACGCTGACGCTGCGGCGGGGTGAGATCCATGCCCTGCTCGGCGAGAACGGCGCGGGCAAGTCCACGCTGATGTCGGTGCTGTTCGGCTTGTATCAGCCGGAGAGCGGCGAGATCCTCAAAAACGGCGAGGTCGTGAAGATCAATGACCCCAACGACGCAACCGCGCTCGGCATCGGCATGGTGCATCAGCACTTCAAGCTGATCGACGTGTTCACCGTCCTCGACAACATCATTCTCGGCGCCGAGACCACGAAGCTCGGCTTCCTGCAAAAGAAAGAGGCACGCCGCGCCGTGACTGCGCTGTCCGAGAAATACGGGCTGCATGTCGATCTCGACGCGAAGATCGAGGACATCACGGTCGGCATGCAGCAGCGCGTGGAGATCCTCAAGATGCTCTACCGCGACAACGAGATCCTGATCTTTGACGAGCCGACGGCGGTACTCACCCCGCAGGAGATCGACGAGCTGATGAAGATCATGAAGGGCTTTGCCGCCGACGGCAAGTCGATTCTGTTTATCACGCACAAGCTCAACGAAATCATGGCGGTGGCGGACCGCGTGACGGTTTTGCGCAAGGGAAAATGCATCGGCACGGTCAACACGGCGGACGTCACCAAGGAGGAGTTGTCCACCATGATGGTCGGCAGACCGGTGCAGCTTGAGGTCGTCAAAGACGAATGTCACCCCGGCGCGCCGATCCTCGAGGTGCGCGATCTTACGGTGCCGTCCCATTTGCATAAGAAACCGGCTGTTAAAAACGTCAGCTTTGACGTGCGCGCGGGTGAGATCGTCTGCATCGCAGGCATCGACGGCAACGGGCAGGCGGAGCTGATCGAGGGCATCACGGGGCTTGACCGCATCACGGGCGGCGACATCACGCTCTGCGGCAAGGAGATCACGCACCAAAGTGTCCGCCGCCGTGCGGACGCAGGCATGGCGCACATCCCTGCCGACCGGCACAAGCACGGGCTTGTGCTCGGCAACACGCTGGAAGAAAACATTGTGCTCCAGCGCTTCCGCGAGAAGGACTTCCAGAACCACGGCTTCATCCGTTTTGACGCCGTGCGCAAGTATGCAAACGAGCTGATCGAGCGCTTTGACGTCCGCAGCGGACAGGGCGCGGTCACCACGGTGCGCTCCATGTCGGGCGGCAACCAGCAGAAGGCGATTGTCGCCCGTGAGCTGGATCGGAAAAAGCCGCTGCTGATTGCCGTGCAGCCGACGCGCGGTCTGGACGTCGGCGCGATCGAGTCCATCCATGCGGCGCTCGTGCGCGAGCGCGACGCGGGACGCGGCGTGCTGCTCGTCTCGCTCGAGCTGGATGAGGTCATGAGCCTGTCCGACCGCATCCTCGTGATCTACGAGGGCGAGATCGTCGGCGAACTCGATCCGAAGAAGACAACGCCCGAGGAGCTGGGCCTCTACATGGCGGGCGCGAAACGCAATGTGGGGGAGGACAAAAAACATGCGTAAACAGACGAGTGCAGCCGCCCCTGCCATCAATAAAGAGGGCTTTCTCGCACGCGAGGGGACGAAGACCGTCATCGCGTCGGTCTTTTCAATCCTCATCGGCATGATCGTCGGCAGCATCATCATTCTGATCGTCGGTCTCACCACGCCTGCGATCTCGCTGAAGGGTGCCATCGAGGGGCTTCGGCTGGTCTTCATCGGCATTCTCAGCACCGGGCGCGATGCCTCCGGCGCGCTGACCTTCGGGTTCAACCCGGTCAACGTCGGCGACATGCTGTTCCGCGCCACGCCGATCATTCTGACCGGTCTTTCGGTCGCGGTCGCGTTCAAGACCGGACTTTTCAACATCGGCGCACCCGGACAGTACCTGATGGGCACGGCGGGCACGCTGTATGTGGCGCTTTCGATCCCGACGGACGTTGTGCCCGCGGGCATTGTATGGTGTCTTGCGTTCCTTGCCGGCATTCTCGCGGGTGCGCTCTGGGGCGCGGTTCCGGGTATGCTCAAGGCGTTCCTCAACATCAACGAGGTCATTGCCTGCATCATGTCCAACTGGATCGCGGCAAGCCTTGTCACCTGGTTCTTTGACGTGAACAGTCAGCTGAAAAATGCCTCCGAGGCGGGCAAGGTCAGCTACATCTGCAAGACGACGGCAAACGGCGTCGCCACGCCGAAGATGTTCCTTGACAAGCTGTTCCCCGGCTCGCAGGTCAACGGCGGCATCATCATCGCGGCGGTTATTGCCGTGCTGGTCTGGGTGCTCATGAGCCGCACCACCTTCGGCTACGCGCTCAAATCCTGCGGCGCCAACCGCTATGCCGCAAAATATGCGGGCATCAACGACAAGAGCTGCATCATCCTCTCGATGGCGATCGCGGGCGGACTTTCCGGCGCAGCGGCAGCCCTCTACTGGCTGTCCGGCAACACCGAGTTCTTCTGGTCCACCTACCAGACGCTGCCCACCGAGGGCTTCAACGGCATTCCGGTCGCCCTGCTCGCGGCAAACAACCCGATTGCGGTGGTCTTCACCGGTTGTTTCATGTCGATGCTGAACATCGCGGGTCTTCAGATCAAAAATCTCACCGCGTACAACGAGTATCTCACCGACATCATCATCGCGATCATCGTCTACCTCAGCTCCTTCTCGCTGGTTATCAAGCTGATGCTCACCGGCAAAAAGAAGAAGACGGCGGTCGCCGCGCAGGACGCGGCTGTTCCTGCGGATGACCGGACGGCAGCCATGCCGTCGGAAAGCGCGGCAGCCGAAAAGGAGGCAGACTGATGGTATTTCTGATTCAACAAACGATCAATTACGCCGTTCCGCTGCTGATCGTCGCGCTTGCGGGCGTGTTTGCGGAGCGCAGCGGCATCATCAACCTGGCGCTTGAAGGTATCATGGTGTTCGGCGCGTTTGTCGGCGCGCTGTTCATCCGCATCATGCAGTCGAGCGGGCTGTTTGACAAGAGCCAGGGGCAGTGGCTGCTGCTGCTGACCATGCTGGCCTGCGCAATCATGGGCGCGATCTTCTCGCTCTTGCTCTCCTTCTCCGCCATCAACTTAAAGGCGGATCAGACCATCGGCGGCACGGCGCTCAACCTGCTGGCGCCCGCGCTGGTCCTCTTCCTCATCAACGTCATCGCCCAGCAGAACAAACTGGTCATCGACGGCGGCGCAACCACCTGGTTTATGATTAAGAAGAGCACGTTCGGCATTCCGAAGAGCCAGGACATCGGCTTCTTCGGCGAGCTGCTGATCAACAAGGTCTATCTTTCGACCTATGTCTGCATTCTGCTGTTCATCGTGCTGTCCATCCTGCTGTACACCACCAAGTTCGGCTTGCGTCTGCGCGCCTGCGGCGAAAATCCTCAGGCGGCGGCATCGCTCGGCATCAATGTCTACAAGATGCGCTATGCGGGCACGACCATCTCGGGCGCGCTGTCCGGCATCGGCGGCTTTGTCTATGCGCTCGCGGCGGCAGACGGCGCGGCGACCGGTGAGGTCGCGGGCTTCGGCTTTCTTGCCCTCGCGGTCATGATCTTCGGCAACTGGACGCCCTCAAACATCGCGGTCAGTGCCCTTCTGTTCGGTCTGTTCAAGTGCATTGCGGCGGCATATTCCAGCATTGATCTCAACGGCGATGGTGTGTATTGGCTTGCCGAGATCGGCATTCCCTCGCACATCTACCGCCTGCTCCCGTACCTCATCACACTCATCGTGCTTGCCTTTACCTCCAAGCGCTCGCGCGTACCGAAGGCGGAGGGCATCCCCTATGACAAGGGCGCAAGATAACGGAGGAAATCATGGCTGACATGCTTATCATCGGCATTGCGGGCGGCTCGGGCAGCGGTAAGAGCACGATCGCGCGGCTGATCGCCGAGAAGTTCGGCGACGATGTGACGGTGCTCCGGCACGACGATTATTACAAGGCGCAGCATGACCTCACGCTTGAGGAGCGCGCCAGGCAGAACTACGACTGCCCGGAGGCGTTTGACACGGCGCTGATGGCAGAGCATATCCGCGCCCTGCGCGCGGGGCAGGCGATCGACTGCCCGATCTACGACTACATGATCCACGACCGCGTCACCGAGACGCGGCGCATCGAGCCGCGCCCCGTGCTGCTCATCGACGGCATTTTGGTGCTTGCCGATGCGCGCCTGCGCGACCTCATGGACATCCGCATCTTTGTGGATACCGATGCGGACATCCGCATCCTGCGCGTATCCGCCGCGACGTCAACAAGCGGCAGCGCACGCTTGAATCGGTCATGGAGCAGTATATGACAACGGTCAAGCCGATGCACGAAGCCTATGTCGAGCCGAGCAAAAAGTACGCGGACATCATCATTCCGGAGGGCGGGCACAATCTCGTCGCCCTCGAAATGCTGGAAAACCGCATTCGCCACCATATCGACGCATAACAACAAAAAAAGGCGCTCTGCGGAGCGCCTTTTTTGCATGCGTTTACAGCACATAGAAATACACCGAGAAATAATGCAGGATCGAACCGGCGAGGACAAACAGGTGCCAGATCGAGTGCATGTAGCGGATCTTCTTCAGCTTGTAGAAGATGATGCCCACCGTGTAGCAGACGCCGCCCGCGAGGAGCAGGATCAGCCCGCCGGGCTCCATCGCGGCAAGCAGTGGCTTGACGGTCAGCACGATGCACCAGCCCATCGCGACATAGAGGATCATCTCGATTTTGCGGAAGCGGTCCAGCATCACCGCGTCAAAGACGATACCGACGACGGCAAGCCCCCACAGGATGCCGAAGAGCGTCCAGCCGAGCGCGCCGCGCAGGGTCACCAGCAGATAGGGCGTGTACGTGCCCGCGATCAGCAGGAAAATGGTCGTGTGGTCAAAGACGCGGAACACGCGCTTTGCGCCCGCCGGGGTGAGCGCGTGGTAGAGTGTGGACATCGTATAGAGAATGATCAGCGCCGCGCCGTAGAGCGAGACCGAGACCACGCCGTAGGCGTCGCTGACATGCGCCGCGTGCACGATCAGCGTCACCAGCGCGGCGACTGAGAGCCCCGCGCCGATGCCGTGCGACACCGCGTTGAAAATTTCTTCGCCGACCGTATAGCGGGGGGCGGTCTGATTTGCATTTGCCAATTTGGTAATCTCCTTTGCATCATCTTGTTTTCAAAACTATGTTATCACATTTCAAAGTCCGTGTCAAGAGAAAAAACACTTTGCAGCCGGCAAGTCGTTGACAAAATCCGCGGGATCAAGTATACTGTTTATGTTGGATTCTGACGAAAAAGGGGGGTGCGGGCATGAAGGCGTTTTCGGTCACCTGGTATGAAAAGCTGCGCAAGCTGGACTATATCGTGCTGGCGGCAGTGCTCGTACTGACGCTTGTCAGCCTGATCACGCTGGCGGGTGCAGCCAACGACATCGGCACGAAGTATTTTTATGTGCAGCTCGGCGCGGCGGCGCTCGGCTTTGTCGCCATGGCGGTCATTTCCACGATCGATTATGAGGAGGTCGCCGACCGCTTTTCGGTGTTTCTCTTTGTCATCGGCGTCCTCATGCTCGGCGTCACGCTCCTCATCGGCACGGGTGACGGCAACAAGAGCTGGATCCGCTTTAAGTGGCTGCCCATCGGCATCCAGCCCTCCGAGTTTGTCAAGGTGCTGTATATCGTCTCGTTTTCCAAGCACATCAGCCTTGTGCGGGACAAGATCAACCACCCGCTTTCGCTCGTGAAGCTCGGCGCGCATGCCGGCATCATCATCGGGCTGATCATGCTCCAGGGCGACCTCGGTTCGGCGCTGGTCTTCATGTTCATGACCGCCGCCATGCTCTACTGCGCGGGGCTCAGCTTCTGGTATTTCCTCGCGGCGGCGGGCATCATCGTCGCGGCGGCGCCTTTTTTGTGGGAGCATCTCGCCGATTATCAGCAGCGGCGCATCATCGCTGGCTTCCATCCCGAGAGCGACCCTACCGACAAGGGCTTTCAGGCGCTCATGAGCCGCAATGCCATTGCTGCGGGCGGCTTTTTCGGCACAGGCTTTTCGGGCGGCACCGAGTATCAGAAGGTGCCCTATGTGCACACCGACTTTATTTTTGCCATCACCAGTGAAAAATTCGGCTTTTTCGGCGCGCTGCTCGTCATTCTCATGCTGTGTGTGCTGGTCGTGCGCGCGCTCGTCCTCGCGCAGAAGATGCGCGGCAGCTATGCCTCGACCATGTGCGTCGGCGTCGCCGCCGTACTGATCGCGCAGTCGGCGGAGAATCTCGGCATGTGCCTTGCGCGCCTGCCGGTCGTCGGCATCACGCTGCCGTTCATGAGTTACGGCGGCTCGTCCATGGTCGCCAGCTACTGTCTCATCGGCATTGTGCAGAGCATCAATGCCCATCGCGGAAAATATTTTTTCGAAAGACAAAAAAAGTAGTGCATTTTACAAAAAAGTGTGGTATACTGTGTGGTGTGATGGTTATTCGGCGGGAGCAAGCCCCCGCCCTACAGGATCGCACGGCATCTGTCGCACCTCGGTTTGGAAATTGGCGTGTTTTGCTCTGCAAACCCGACGGCACCCATTGCCGTCGAGACAATTTCACGAAGTGCGGCACAGCGAGTAACAAAGCAACACTGAATTTATCCGCACGATGGTTGACGCACTATGGCTTGGAAATTGGCGTGTTTTGCTCTGCAAAACCGACGACACGCATTGTCGTCGAGACAATTTCACGAAGTGCGGCACTATGTGTAACAAATCAGAACTGAATTTACCCGCACGACGCTTGTCGCACTATGGTTTGGAAATTGGCGTGTTTTGCTCTGCAAAACCGACGACACGCATTGTCGTCGAGACAATTTCACGAAGTGCGGCACT
>ENA-UESE01002346-UESE01002346.1-human-gut-metagenome-genome-assembly--contig:-NODE-2346-length-11342-cov-3.649534_pt1 | contig 11342 bp, 5 predicted proteins | sample MGYA00242995_ERZ507996 | MGnify/ENA primary metagenome ERZ507996 (study PRJEB26167, sample SAMN06115489) | human gut metagenome | host: Homo sapiens | place: China:Sichuan | collected 2015-04-15... | reverse complement strand
GGTCGTGTTTTTCACTCTCATGCCTCGAATATTCGACAGCATTATCCTCGCACCCTGCCATTCTGATTTCATATTATATCGGCTACTTTGTGACCTGAGCCAACACATGTCCATCTTACCGGATTTTTGCAACGACCACTTCGAGGTAAAACTTATCAATATACAATTAGCTTCCCAGTTTTTTATCCACATGAGCACGTCCATGTGGATTGCCTTGTTGTTTGCGTTTCCATATGTCATCTATCAACTGTGGACTTTCGTCAGTCCGGGATTATACGCCGGCGAAAAACGACATGCCAGAGGGGCATTTCTCGCAGGAAATATCATGTTCTTTATCGGTATCGGAGTGGGATATTTTCTTGTATTTCCGTTAACGTTGCGTTTCTTGGCAGAGTACCAAGTGAGCGAAATGGTTCCTAACCAAATCTCACTGGACTCATACATGAGCAACTTCCTCACACTTAATTTTATTATGGGCCTCGTATTCGAATTACCCCTGTTGTGCTGGTTGTTGTCGAACATGGGGCTCATCACAAGACGTTTTTTCAAAACTTATCGCCGACATGCTATCGTCATACTACTTATATTAGCTGCGTTTATCACACCATCGAGCGACCCATTTACTTTGTCTGTCGTATTCGTTCCCTTATATGCATTATATGAATTAAGCGCATGGGTGGTTAAACCGGCTTCTCAAAAAGACGACGGAAATAGCGAAGAAGATAGTAACGAGATTCTAGACGAACATTAAATCCCCTCTTATTCCGACGAAATCGGAAATAAGAGAGCTAAAAATAAGGACAGAATTCCAAAAAGAAAGGGTCTCATATAGATTATATGGGACCCTTTTTGTGACTCCGACAGGATTCAAACCTGTAACCTTCTGATCCGTAGTCAGATGCTCTATTCAGTTAAGCTACGGAGCCATTTCCAAATCTGTTTTTTCATATAGTTGTTCTCGCTTGAACAACCTTGCATTGAGTGACTCCGACAGGATTCAAACCTGTAACCTTCTGATCCGTAGTCAGATGCTCTATTCAGTTAAGCTACGGAGCCGTTTGCGGTTGCAAAGATAGGAATAATTTTATTCCGACGTATCTTTTTATCTCATTTTTTTATCTCCAATATATGATTTTTTTCTATCGCACCCATTTTCAGATAAATAGATTTTTTCTTATTCCAAGAATTTAGGACTGAATACCAACAGACCAATATTTATACCGAAGTTCCAGTTACGTGCTGGATAATCATAGTAATTGGCATAAAGACTAATCGAAGCGAAAGAGAGGTCGAGCACTAAGGAACTCTCACCCATAAAATGATACTTCGTAAAGGCTTTTCCATAATAGGGAACCATATTTTCACCTTCGTAAATCTGCCGAAATGGAGCAAAAACATAGAACTCATTGCGAAATTGCAAATTATTCATGATTTTCCAAATGGGTATCACCCCCGCCGCCAAATATTGTGTGGAACGGAAAGCTGGATTGAAGATAGTTTTACTATGCGGAGTAGGAGTAAATGCCGGTGCTTGGATTAGTGTGGAAGTATAATTACTCAACAGTCCTTTACTCGATACCACGGCTTTTCCCCGAACACCCAACACGAATTTATTTCCCAAAGGGAAATAGGTATGAATATTTCCTTCTATCTGTAACCACGAAAGTGTCTGTTTGCTATGTGGTTGCAAATTCGAGTTATATGGCTTGAATCGTTCTTTTCCATACGCCAATAGCCCTAATACGGAACAATCTGTACCAGAGGTGGGGTACATGTAATTATTCAAATTATTTTGATCGAATTTCATCGATGCTACAAGCAAGTTATAACGACTACGATCCTGTTCATTCTTGGAAAAATCTACCGTATTGGATTGGTAATACTTATCGTTCATCGAACCATATCCAACAGAAACGACAGCTTTTGAACCAGTCAAAAACGGCAACCCCAACCGTAACTTCACATATTGCTCGGATTGTGTGATAAAAGAGGGCATGCGGTCGGAATAAAACAACGTTTCATTTTGATAAAACTTTTGTTTAGAAGCCACAGCTTGCAGTTTCAGATACATAGGTATAACAGTCTTCAAATCGAAACGAGCCGATAACATGCCGGAAGTATAAGACTGTCCTATTTGCCCACCTAAATCGAGATCGAGAGAATTGAGGCTTACCGTGCGATAGTGTGCACCTATATATATTTGATTGGAACTAGTCGACGAAATAAATCCTCCCATTCCTATCGCCAGTTGATCGTGCACTTTTGCTTTAATATCGAGATTGAACATGCCACTTTCCTTGTCGTATCGGGCATGAGGTATCAAATCGGATATTTTCCCATCGGATATGGTTTTATAGTAAGCAGCCTTAGCCTGCTCATCGGAAAAAGGTTCATCTGAATCGAATTGCCGACGAATATACTCCCGTTGTTGATGATTCCCTCCCTCTACCGAAACTTTATCAAATACAAGGTCGGGGGTTTTACTTTTGAAAACCATTCGCTGCAATTGGCGGGTGTCCTGAGATAGTTCTCTGGGAATACGACTTTTGATAGAATCCATCATAGCTATCGTACGGTCATATCCTATCTTGGCAATTTGCCGTGCTTTGGGAAAGTCGAGAAGCCCTACATCACTCAAATTGAAACGCATCAAAATCCCCATTGAATCCGGAATAGAGTAGTCAGTTTTCTGCATTACCATATTTTCAATCTGGCTCATGAGATCATTTTCTTTAGGTTTAGTGGGATTAGCCGAAACGACACTTCCGATAATAATATCCGGATGAAAATCGTTCTTCATGACATCTGTCGGAAAATTATTATAAATTCCCCCATCATAGGCTAATACGTTATCAATTTCGATGGGCTTGAACATGAACGGAAAACTCATTGATGCTCTGACAGCATCTCCTAAATCGCCTTCTTTCATGATTAATTGCTTCTTATTGTATACATCGGAGGCAATACAGCGAAAACCAGATTCATTTGAATTGGATTTACGACGCTAGTGGGCAGGAATTGAGGTTTCAAACTTTTTAGAGAATCTCTAAAGGAGAAACGAATATTGAAGAACTCAGGAGTAGGAAGATTCTTTTTAAAGTGATATACATATTTCTCTTCTACTTCTCCGGAATACCATCTTTTAAAGTCTTCTGACTTTAAAAGATCTACCATGTCATCAGGAGAATATCCCATAGCATACAGAGAACCGATTATGGCCCCCATGGAGGTACCTGCAATATAATCGATAGGGATATTATTTTCTTCCAGAGCACGAATAATACCAATGTGTGTCAATCCTTTAGCACCGCCTCCACTTAATACAAGACCTACTTTTTGGGCATAGATAGCTGGTACGATTAACCATAAAGTAATAAACACAAGAAGAATTTTTCTCATAACCCAAATCAAACAGTTGAACTTTTGTCTTTTTAAACGTTCAAATATATACAATACTTTTCAATTAATCGATATTTTATCAACCGTTTTAAATCGAAAAAGAGCATTACGACGTGTTTTAACGTCGAATGCTCTTTCCTGAAGTTATATAATGGATAAAGGGGCGATATTAAATCAGCTCGATACTACGCTTTACGAAGTTATTCAAAGCTTCACCTTTCAACATATTGTTTTGCAACAAAGCCAAATCAATAAGTTGACGAATCACTTTATTATTGCTGGCATAACCAACAAAAATAGCTTCTTTTTTACTTTTCAGATCATCCCATTTCTTATCCAAATCATTCAATTCGTCTTTTTCAGAGGTTGGGATATCTTCGTCCTTTTTGCCTTTTTGTTTATCTTTCAACTCATTACGTTGTTTATTGACAGCATCCATTTCCGACTGTATTGGGGCAACTTCTGCCTGGCAAGCACTTTCTTCTTCATTAAGCACTTCTTTTATTAACTTATGATCTGAATTCAATATTAAGTTGAACATATCAGGCATTTCTCCATAAAAACTCATTCCAGCCTGAATATTTGCCATTTCTTTCATACGGCGCATATATTCACTTTGGGTAATCATTACTGGAGCTGTGTTTTCTCCTAACGCTTGTGTCATAACGTTGAATTCAACCTTATCCATTTTAGGTAATTGACTCTTAAAGGCGATTGTAATAGCATCTTGTTTGCCTGCTTCCAACACTTCGCTTTTTCTATCTTCTTTTACAATAAGATTGTCAACAACATCACTATCCACACGGGTAAAACGAGACTTCTCGAATTTTTGTTCCAACATGCTTACCATAGCTACATCTAATTGACCATCCATCAACAAAACATCATAGCCTTTATTGGTAGCTGCCTCTATATAACTATATTGTTCATCCTTATTATTAGCATATAAATAAATCAGATTTCCGTCTTTGTCTGTCTGATTATCTTTAATCAAAGTTTGGTATTCTTCAAATGTGTAATGTTTACTATCCGTATCGGTGAAAAGGGCGAATTTCTGCGCTTTCTCGTAAAAATCCTCTTGAGTCAGCATACCATAATTGATAAATATTTTCAAATCATTCCACTTGTCTTCAAACTGTTTGCGGTCATTCTTAAAGATAGATTGCAAACGGTCGGAAACTTTCTTCGTGATATATGTTGATATCTTCTTCACATTCGAATCGCTTTGCAAATATGAACGGGAAACATTCAATGGTATATCCGGAGAATCTATGACCCCATGCAATAAAGTTAAAAAGTCCGGTACAATGCCTTCAACTGAATCTGTCACATACACCTGGTTGCAATATAATTGAATTTTATTCTTGTTCAGTTCAATATTACTTTTTACTTTAGGGAAATAGAGGATACCCGTTAAATGGAATGGATAATCCACATTCAGATGAATCCAGAAAAGTGGTTCATCAGACATCGGATACAACTTACTATAAAACGATTTGTAGTCCTCATCCGAAAGTTCACTTGGTTTGCGTGTCCACAAAGGAGTAGTATCATTAATGATATTATCTTCGGCTGTTTCTACTTGTTTGCCATCTTTCCATTCTTTTTTCTTTCCAAAGGCAATAGGAACAGGAAGGAAACTGCAATATTTTTTCAAAAGCTCAGATATACGGGATTCTTCAAGAAACTCTTTGCAGTCATCATCAATGTATAAGATAATATCTGAACCACGACCTGCTTTATCTACTTCTTCAATAGTAAATTCTGGGCTACCATCACAAGTCCATTTTACAGCTTGTGCACCATCTCTATACGATTTGGTGATGATTTCAACTTTCTTGGCGACCATAAATGCTGAATAGAACCCAAGTCCGAAATGACCGATAATAGCATTTGCATCATTCTTGTATTTTTCCAGGAAGTCATTAGCTCCTGAGAATGCGATTTGATTGATGTATTTTTCGATTTCTTCTGCAGTCAGACCAATACCGTGATCGGAGATAGTAATGGTGTCTTTACCTAATTCAACATGAATAGTCAAATCGCCTAGTTCACCTTTAAATTCACCAATAGAAGCGAGTGTATTTAGCTTCTGAGTGGCATCTACTGCATTGGATACTAATTCACGAAGAAAAATTTCATGGTCACTGTACAAAAACTTTTTGATGATAGGGAAAATGTTTTCTGTTGTAACCCCAATATTACCTTTTTGCATAATACGTATATTTTTTAATTTATCTATTTGATTGATTTTAGTTGATATATTTGTTCAGATAAACACAAAAAAAATGCCAGACCCTAAGGTCTGACATTATGGCATATCTTATGTGCCCTTATTGAAAATAAATCCTTTATTGAGGAGTAACGACTTTCATCTCCAAACCTCCTTTTTCTTCATTAAGAGAGACTTGAATTATATCTTTTTCTTTTAAAGAAGAAGATATGATAAGTTCAGATAATCCATCTTCCAAATATGTCTGAATTGCTCGCTTTAAAGGACGGGCACCATATTGTACGTCATACCCTTTTCCAGCAATAAATTCTTTCGCCTTATCATCAATAACAAGTTTATAACCAATAGCTTCGATTCTATCATACAATCCTTTCAGCTCAATATCAATAATCTTCGTAATAGCTTCCAAGGAAAGTTGGTCAAATGTTATGATTTCATCTACAAGGTTGATAAATTCGGGCGCGAATGATTTATTCAAAGCTTTCTGTATAACACTTCGCGAAAATTCTTTGTCATCCAGACGGCTTTGTGTTGCAAATCCGACCCCGCGACCAAAATCTTTCAACTGACGAGTTCCAATATTGGAAGTCATGATAATAACCGTATTTTTAAAATCTACCATTCTGCCATAACTGTCAGTTAGGCGACCTTCATCCATTACTTGAAGAAGGAGATTAAACACATCGGGATGTGCTTTCTCTATTTCATCAAGCAGGACGATAGAATATGGTTTACGACGCACTTTTTCTGTTAATTGTCCGCCTTCTTCATATCCTACATATCCCGGAGGTGCTCCAACCAGACGTGATACGGTAAACTTCTCCATATACTCACTCATATCTATACGAATCAACGCATCAGAAGAACCAAACATATATTTAGCTAATTCTTTGGCCAAATGAGTCTTACCAACTCCTGTCGGGCCTAAGAACATAAACGTACCAATCGGCTTGTTCGGATCTTTAAGCCCCACACGACTTCGGAGAATTGCTTTTACCAACTTTTCGATAGCGGTATCTTGTGCTATAACCTTAGACTGCAAGTCTTCTTTCATACCAGCAAGTTTGATTCCTTCTGCCTGCGCCATACGCTGCACAGGAATGCCTGACATCATTGATATAACATTGGCTATTTCTTCTGCATCGACAGTTTGCCTATTTTCTTTCAAGTTGGCTTCCCATTCTTTTTTCATCTCATCCAGTTGGGAGGAGAGCTCTTTTTCTTTATCGCGGAAACTGGCGGCGAGTTCGAAATTCTGTGATTTTACAGCTTCATTTTTCTTGCTCTTGGCTTCTTCTATTAACTTCTCTTGTTCTTCTATTTCTTTTGGAACATTGATATTCGTAAGATGTACACGTGAGCCTGCTTCGTCCAAAGCATCAATAGCCTTGTCGGGGAAATTACGGTCTGTAATGTAACGATCTGTCAACTTGACACAAGCTTCTAATGCCTCGTCTGTGTAGTACACATTGTGATGATCCTCGTACTTGTCTTTAATATTGCGTAATATTTGAAGAGTTTCTCCAGCAGTGGTAGGCTCTACCATTACTTTTTGAAAACGACGTTCCAAAGCACCATCCTTCTCAATATTTTTACGATATTCATCAAGGGTTGTAGCACCAATGCACTGTATTTCTCCTCTTGCCAATGCTGGTTTTAGCATATTCGCCGCATCCATAGAGCCTGCGGCAGAACCTGCACCTACAATGGTATGAATCTCATCAATGAATAAAATCACATTAGGGTTTCTCTGTAATTCATTGAGAATAGAACGAATACGTTCTTCAAACTGTCCGCGGTATTTGGTCCCCGCGACGACAGCAGTCATATCAAGAGCTACCACTCGTTTATCAAAGAGAATCCGTGAAACTTTCTTCTGAATGATTCTTAGAGCAAGACCTTCAACAATAGCTGATTTACCTACGCCGGGTTCTCCGATCAGAATTGGATTATTCTTTTTACGACGGCTTAAAATCTGCGCCAGGCGTTCTATTTCTCTTTCTCTGCCAACAACAGGATCCAACCGGCCTTCTTCTGCCGCTTTTGTCATATCAGTGCCGAAATTATCCAATACCGGCGTATCGTTAGACGGCTTTTTTGAAGCGGTTTGCGCTTGTTGCTGATGTTCTTCGGCATTACCTCTGCCACCGGAGCGTGATGAAGACATTTCTTCTTCGTCATCATCGTCTTCAGTAAAACCCATACCGGAATTAATATCCGGTTGCAATGTAGCTTGTTCCAATACTTTCACGTAATTTACATTATTTGATTCAAGTACGGAAGCTGCCATATTGTTTTTCTCTCTTAAGATTGCCAACAAAACATGTTCTGTGTCAGCGATGTTACTTTTCATTCCACGTGCTTCTAATATACACATTTTTAATATTTTCGCCGCATCATTAGACAACGGCACCTCTGTATCGGGCAATAGCATATCATCAGCTTCTGCCTTCAACTGAGCTTCAATCTGCTGCTTTATCGCAGCTAAATTGGTGTTGAGTTTAGACAATATCTCGATAGCTTTTCCTTCACCGTCGCGGAGCATTCCCAGAAGCAGGTGTTCAGGGCCTATATACCTACTTCTCAATCGATTAGCTTCTTCTTTACTATAGACGATAATGTCGGAAACTCTTTGTGAGAATTGATTATTCATACTTCTTCCTTTTCTTCTAAGGGTTATTTACTGGCAAATATACACATTAAATCAGGTTTGTATTGCAATATTTGCTTTATTTCTTATATCTACAAATGGCGTGCCATAAAAACAGTGTATTTGTATTATATATATAAGGTATAACAAATAATAGGCTCTTTTTTACCGATGTTATTTATCTTTCCATATTATATTTATCGTTTTTATCTTTTTATTTTTGTATTTTAAAGTTTGGCGGGTTATCGTCTCGGTCATGATAAAACTTTCTTTCTAAAAACTTTCGTATATCGGGGAAAAGTAGTACTTTAGCGTGGTTTTTCACAAACCGTAGAATGTATAATTAATAATCATTTTAAATGCTTGAACAAGACAGAATTATAAAGATTAACATCGAGGAGGAAATGAAGTCATCGTACATTGACTACTCCATGTCGGTCATTGTTTCACGTGCCCTTCCGGATGTTAGAGATGGATTTAAGCCCGTTCACCGTAGAATTCTATACGGAATGATGGAACTGGGTAATACTTCAGATAAACCTTATAAAAAATCAGCCAGAATCGTGGGTGAGGTACTGGGTAAGTATCACCCTCATGGAGATTCTTCTGTTTATTTTGCAATGGTGCGTATGGCTCAGGAATGGGCAATGCGTTATCCCTTGGTAGATGGACAAGGTAACTTTGGTTCTGTGGATGGTGATAGCCCTGCTGCTATGCGTTATACAGAAGCACGTCTTAATAAGTTGGGTGAAGCAATGATGGATGACCTGTACAAGGAAACCGTTGATTTTGAGCCTAACTTTGATAATACGTTGGTAGAACCCAAAGTAATGCCGACGCGTATCCCAAATCTTCTTGTGAATGGAGCATCTGGTATTGCAGTAGGAATGGCTACTAATATGCCCCCGCACAACCTTGTGGAAGTAATTGAGGCATGTGACGCATATATCGATAATCCGGAGATTACTGTAGAAGAGTTGATGAACTTTGTTAAAGCGCCGGATTTCCCTACAGGTGGGTATATATATGGTGTAAGTGGGGTACGTGAAGCATATCTGACAGGTCGTGGACGTGTGATCATGCGTGCTAAAGCTGAAATTGAAACAGGACAGACACATGACAAAATCGTAATCACTGAGATTCCTTATAATGTAAACAAGGCAGAATTGATTAAGTATATAGCTGATCTTGTTAATGATAAAAGAATAGAAGGAATTTCGAATGCCAACGATGAGTCTGACCGTGAAGGTATGCGTATTGTTATCGATGTGAAACGTGATGCAAATGCTAGCGTAGTGCTGAATAAGCTCTATAAAATGACTGCTTTACAGACATCTTTTGGTGTAAACAATGTTGCATTGGTTCATGGGCGTCCTAAAACATTAAATTTAAGAGACCTAATTAAATATTTCATAGAGCATCGTCATGAGGTTGTTATTCGTCGTACTGAATTCGATCTTCGCAAGGCGAGAGAACGTGCACATATTCTTGAAGGCTTAATTATTGCTTCTGATAATATTGATGAAGTGATCCGTATTATTCGTGCTGCTAAAACTCCTAATGATGCCATTGCTGGCTTAATAGAACGATTCAACCTGACAGAAATTCAGTCCCGTGCAATTGTAGAAATGCGTTTGCGTCAGTTGACAGGTCTTATGCAAGATCAACTTCATGCAGAGTACGAAGAAATAATGAAGCAAATCGCTTATTTGGAAAGTATTTTGGCTGATGATGAAGTATGCCGCAAGGTAATGAAAGATGAATTGTTAGAGGTTAAAGCCAAGTATGGTGATGAACGTCGTTCTGAGATAGTTTATTCTTCAGAAGAATTTAACCCGGAAGACTTCTATGCTGATGATCAGATGATTATTACAATTTCTCATATGGGTTATATCAAACGTACCCCATTAACCGAATTCCGTGCACAAAATCGTGGTGGAGTAGGTTCAAAGGGGACAGAAACTCGTGATGAAGACTTTGTTGAGCACATTTATCCGGCCACAATGCATAACACTATGATGTTCTTTACACAAAAAGGTAAGTGTTACTGGCTGAAAGTATACGAGATACCTGAAGGTACAAAGAATTCCAAAGGACGCGCTATTCAGAATTTGCTAAATATCGATTCAGATGATAATGTAACTGCATACTTGCGTGTGAAGAACTTAGATGATTCAGAATTTATCAATAATCATTATGTATTGTTCTGTACCAAGAAAGGTGTAATCAAAAAGACGTTACTTGAGCAATATTCTCGTCCTCGTCAGAATGGTGTAAATGCTATTACTATTCGTGAAGATGACAGCGTAATCGAAGTTCGTATGACAAACGGTAACAATGAGATCATTATGGCTAAGCGTAACGGACGTGCTATTCGCTTCCATGAAGCTGCTGTGCGTGTAATGGGACGTACTGCAACAGGTGTACGTGGCATAACATTGGATAATGATGGACAGGATGAAGTAGTTGGAATGATTTGTATCAAAGATTTGGAAACAGAATCTGTAATGGTTGTTTCTGAACAGGGATATGGTAAACGTTCTGAAATAGAAGATTATCGTAAAACCAATCGTGGAGGTAAAGGTGTAAAAACTATGAATATTACCGAAAAGACTGGTAAACTGGTAACAATCAAATCTGTAACTGATGAAAATGACTTGATGATTATCAATAAATCTGGTATCACAATCCGTCTGAAAGTAGCAGATGTCCGTATTATGGGACGTGCAACTCAAGGTGTCCGTCTGATTAATCTTGAGAAACGTAACGACCAAATAGGCTCGGTATGTAAAGTAATGACAGAAAGTCTTGAAGATGAAATTCCTGCTGAGGAAAAAGAAGGAACAATTATAAGTGATCCTAATGCAGATACACCGAATGCTGAAGACGTCACGGACGTAAATGAAAGTAATAACGATATTGAAGAATAGACATAATATTAATAATTAATCAAACAACAATCATGAAAAGAGTATTATTTTCGATGGTTTTATTGATGGCTGTTAGCTTCTCATTCGCTCAGATGAAGAATGTGAAAGAAGCAAAGAGTATGGCTAATGA
>ENA-UESE01002340-UESE01002340.1-human-gut-metagenome-genome-assembly--contig:-NODE-2340-length-11366-cov-2.464434_pt1 | contig 11366 bp, 10 predicted proteins | sample MGYA00242995_ERZ507996 | MGnify/ENA primary metagenome ERZ507996 (study PRJEB26167, sample SAMN06115489) | human gut metagenome | host: Homo sapiens | place: China:Sichuan | collected 2015-04-15... | reverse complement strand
CGTCGCGGACGCGGCTTACGCCCCCTCGTGGAAGAACACGCAGATCGCGCGTTACATTCTCGTCGAGGATCGCGCGGCGATCGACAAGATGGCGGAGGAAATGGTCCTCGACTTCAAGTTCAACGAAAAGACGCTCAAAAGCTGCGCTGCGCTCATGGTGCTCACTTACATCACGGGGCGTTCGGGCTTTGAGCGCGACGGCTCGTATGCAACGCCCAAGGAGGCGGGCTTTGAGATGTTCGACGCGGGCATCGCGGCGCAGACCTTCTGCCTTGCCGCGTGGGAGCATGGCGTCGGCACGGTCATCACGGGCTATTTTGATGAAGAGAAGATCATCGAGCTTTTGAAGCTGCCGGAAGACCGGAAGATCGGCTGCGTCATCGGCCTCGGCTATCCTGACGAGGAGCCCGCCGCGCCGAAGCGCAAAAGCGTTGAAGAGCTGCTGACGTACAAATAAAAAGCTGCAAGAGCCCGCGGAAAACGCCCTCGGGCGCTTTTTTGCTGGATTCGGACAATGCTTTCTGGTAAAATAAGAAGTATAAAAATATAGAAAAATGAGAGATATGGAGGCCATAAGATGAAAAAATACAGCTTATCGGTTATTTGCGTAGTGCTTTTTGCCCTGCTGGCTGGATGCGGCAGCAAGGAAACGTCAAACATAACGGTCGATTATGGCGATTCGGCTGTCTACACAGAACAGGATATGGATGATGCGATAAAGGTGATCGAAGAGATGATCGGTTCGTGGGAAGGCTGCGAATTACATAGCATTTCATATTCGTCAGATGACGTCTGCACGGATGAAAAGAACCTTTCGTGGATGAATGATTTGGAAAAGGCAAATGACAACGATCTGGCTTTTACACAATGCATCATGTTCGACAGCAGCTTTCGCTCTCCGAAAGAGGGCGGCGGAGCTTGGGAGCCGGACACGGAATACACATGGTCCTGGTGGTTGGCTCGCAGCGATGGCGGGGAATGGAAACTGATGACTTGGGGATATTAAAGTGATTCCCGGTTTGAGGCTCGTATTTCCGACGGCACAAAGGGTATGCTTTTCGCGTCTTCTGCAAATCCTACCGGAAATGACTTTCGGGAGGACTTTGCCATGAGAAGCGAAACGAAACCCTCGCAGGACGAGGAGAAAAACGGGCAGGAGCCGCTGCTGCCGCCCATTCAGCCGGTCATCGACTTCGGCTCGGTCGTCATCAAAAATAGCCGCGCGGCCATCCACTGCCTGACGATCGCCGGACAGATCGAGGGCCACATGCAGCTGCCGAATACGCAGAAGGCGACGAAATACGAGCATGTGCTGCCGCTGCTGGCGTATCTGGAGGAGAGCGACGACATCGACGGCGTTTTGTTCCTGCTCAACACCGTCGGCGGCGATGTGGAGGCGGGGCTTGCCATCGCCGAGCTCATCTCGGGGATGAAGAAGCCGACGGTCTCGCTCGTGCTCGGCGGGGGGCACTCCATCGGCGTGCCGCTCGCGGTCGCGCCGATGGTGACGATGATCGCGCCGTCGGCCTCGATGACCATCCATCCCGTGCGCACAAGCGGGACGATCATCGCCGCACCGCAGACGTACCAGTATTTCGAGCGCCTGCAGGAGCGCATCGTGCGCTTTGTGACAAAGCATTCCGGCATCAGCCGGGAGAGATTTCTGACGCTGATGATGGACACGCAGGACCTTGCCTCCGACGTCGGCAGCGTGCTCTACGGGGAAGAGGCGGTCGCCTGCGGACTCATACGGCGCCTCGGCAGTCTGTCCGACGCGCTGGAGGCGCTGTATGCGCTCATCGACGAAAAAAAGAAAAGCAAGTGAGAAAAAGACGCCTTCGGGCGTCTTTTTACGCTTTGTTCATCGAATCCCCTTGAAAAAAGAGTGAAAAAATGATATATAGTAAAAGTCAAAATGTGTCATTATACCCTGATAGGGGATGATGCGCCTTTTTCAAGGAGGATATCGCCCGTGTACTTAAAGGCATTGGAGATCCAAGGGTTCAAGAGCTTCCCGGACAAGACGGTGCTCAACTTCGGTGAGGACATCACCGCCATCGTCGGGCCGAACGGAAGCGGCAAATCGAATATTTCGGACGCCATCCGCTGGGTCATGGGCGAGCAGTCGAGCAAGTCGCTGCGCGGCGTGAAGATGGAGGATGTCATTTTCGGCGGCACGGAAACGCGCAACCAGATGGGCTTCGCGCAGGTGACGCTCGTGCTCGACAACACCGAGCACATCTTCCCCAGTATGGAGGAGACCGAGGTCGCCGTCACGCGCCGGTACTACCGCAGCGGCGAATCGGAATACTATATCAACAAGCAGTCCGTCCGACTTCGTGACGTAAATGAGCTGTTCATGGACACCGGGATGGGCCGCGAGGGCTATTCCATCATTGGTCAGGGCCGCATCGACGAAATACTCTCGCAGAAGAGCGGCGACCGCCGCGAGATCTTTGAAGAGGCGGCGGGCATTTCGCGCTTCCGCTACCGCAAGGAGGAGACGGAACGTAAATTGGAGCGCACGGAAGAAAACTTAGTGCGCATCAACGACAAGATCGCCGAGCTGGAATTGCAGGTCGAACCCCTGCGTGCGCAGGCAGAGACGGCGAAGCAGTATCTTATCTACCGCGACGAACTGCGCCTTTTGGAAATTTCCGTGTGGCTTGAAAATCTGGAAACGCTCAAGACAAACGCCATCAAGCTCGACACCGACCTGTCGCTCGCGCGCGAGGAGCTCAAAAAGGCGAACGCGGACTTAGAGGCGCTGTACGCTGCGTCCGAGCAGTTCTCCGCGCGCATCCACGAGAATGACATCGCGCAGGAGGAAAAGCGCGCGCAGCTCTCGGAGCTCGACGCGCAGGTCAAAGAGCAGGAATCTGCCGTCGCGGTGCTGCAAACGGGCATCGCGCACAACGAAGAGAACATCGCGCGCGTGGAGGAGGAACTCAGAAGCCAGTCTGACCGCGTGGGATCGATGGATGCGCAGATCGCGCAGCAGCGCGCGCGTATCGAAGAGCTGGAGAGAAGCAAAAACGAAGTCGAAACGGCGCTTTCTTCGCTGCTCAAGCAGGCGGAGGAGCTGTCGAGAAACGCGGGCGAGGCCGCAAGCGAGGCCGAGACCCTGCGCGGGCGCGAGGCGCTCGCCCTGTCCGCCGCGGCGGACAGCCGCGCCGAGGTCGCGGCCCTGCGCTCGACGCTTTCGGAAATGGACGAGCGCGAGAGCGCCATTGCCGCCGAGCAGGAGTGCGGGGAGGCCCAGCTTTCCGAAACGCGCAAAAGCGCTGCGGAGAACCGCCGCGCGCTCGAAAGTGCGCAGGAGGAAGCCGACGCCATCCGCAACATCATCGCCGGCCACACGATGAAGATGCAGGGGCGCGTCGAACGCGAGAAGGAGACGGGCGAGCAGCACGTTTCCCTCACGATGGAGATGAACAACTTAGACTCCCGCATCCGCCTGCTCGGCGAGATGGAAAAGGAGTACGAGGGCTTCAACAAGGCGGTGCGCACGGTCATGCAGGCGCGCGAGCGCAATGTCCTGCGCGGCGTGCACGGCCCGGTCGCGGGTCTGATGAAGGTCGACAAAAAGTACGCCGTTGCGATCGAGATCGCGCTCGGCGCGGGCTTGCAGAACATCGTCGTCGAGCGCGAGGAGGACGCCAAGAGCGCCATCCAGCTCTTAAAGCAGCGCGACGGCGGGCGCGCGACCTTCCTGCCCCTTTCGACGATCCGCGGCGAAGCGCTGCGCGACGAGCGGGTGAAGGGCGAATACGGTTACGTCGGCCTTGCGAGCGAGCTTGTGGAATATGAGCGCGCATACGACGGCATCTTCAAAAATCTGCTCGGCCGCACGGTCGTGGTCGAGGATCTCGACTGCGGCATCACGATCTCGCGTAAATTTTCCAATGCATTCCGCATCGTGACGCTCGACGGTCAGGTTTTGAATCGCGGCGGCTCGATGACGGGCGGCTCTATCTCCCGCAGCGCGGGCATCCTGAGCCGCGCCGGCGAGCTGCGCGAGCTGACGGCGCGGCGCGGCAGCCTTGCCGAAAAGCTCGACCTTGCTGCCAAGGCCGCCGAGGACGCCAAGCGCGAGCTTGCCAAAGCGCGCTACGAGCTGGAGGTCGCACAGGGCCAGCAGCGCGCGGCGGAGGACGCCGTGCTCAAATTGCAGGGCGATAAAAATCATTATGACTTATTGCTCTCGTCGCTGCGCGAGCGGCGCGAGAGGTTGGATACCGAGCGCGAGACCATCGCGCGCCGCCGCGGCGAAGTGAAGCGCGTGGCGGAGGAAAAGGAAGCGCTCGCGCTTTCGCAGGAGAAGGAAGCGGGCGAGCTGCGTGCACAGGCGGAAAAGAGCCTTTCCGGCCAGAGCGAGCTGCTGCGTTCGACCTCGCGCCTCGGCGACGAGATCGCCGAGAAAAAGAGCGTACTCGCAGGCTATGCCGCCGAGCGCGAGACGACGGAGAAGTCGCTCGCGAGCTTGGAGAGCCTGCGCGCTCAGATGCAGGGCGACGAGCAGAGCAGACGCGCGCTCATCGAGCAGTACAGGGCCGCGAGCGAGCAGTCGCAGCGCGAGATCGGCACACATGAGACTGAGATCGCCGCGCTGAGCGGCAAAATGGCGGAAAAGCGCGCCGAGCTCGAAGAGCTTTCGAAAGCGAAACTCGCACTTGAAGCCGAGCGCAGCCAGAGCGACCGCCGCGGCCGCGAGCTCAACGAAAATGTGCTCAACGTCGAGCGCAGCGTCAGCAAGCTTGAACAGAAGCGCGCGACGAGCGCGATGGAGGAGCAGCAGATCCTCGACAAGCTGTGGGAAAACTACGAGCTGTCGCACTCCGCCGCGCAGGAGCAGCGCATCGAGCTTGAGAGTGTCCAGAAGGCAAGCCGCCGCATCGGAGAGCTCAAGCGCGCCATCAGCGGTCTTGGCGCGGTCAACGTCGGCGCGATCGAGGAATTCGAGCGCGTGAATACGCGCTACACTTACCTCACGACCCAGCGCGACGATGTGGAAAAGGCGAAGGGTGAGCTTGTCGGCGTGATCGACAGCATCACAAGCGAGATGACCGTCATCTTTAAAGAACAGTTCGCGCTGATCCGCGAGAGCTTCCAGGAGACGTTTTTGGAGCTGTTCGGCGGCGGCAAGGCCACGCTCGAGCTCGAGGACGAGAACGACGTGCTCTCCTGCGGCATCGAGATCAAGGTTCAGCCGCCGGGCAAGGCGCTCAAGACGATCACGCTGCTCTCGGGCGGCGAAAAGGCGTTCGTCGCCATCGCGCTGTACTTCGCCATCCTGAAGGTTCATCCGACGCCGTTCTGCGTCATGGATGAGATCGAGGCGGCGCTCGACGAGCCGAACGTGGTGCGCGTGGCCAATTACATGCGCCGCATCACGAGCAAAACGCAGTTTATCGTCATCACGCACCGCCGCGGCACGATGGAGGCAGCGGACGTTCTTTACGGCGTCACGATGCAGGAGCGCGGCGTGAGCAAGGTGCTGACGATCAATATGAACGACATGGCGAAGGAACTCAACATTAAGGAATAAAGCGCGAGGAGAAACAAATGGGTATTTTTGCAAAGATCAAAAAGGCGTGGTTCGACACCATCGTGTGGGAGACCATTGACGACGAATTCTATGACGAGCTTGAGGACAGCCTCATTATGGCCGACCTCGGCGCGACGGTCGCGCACGACGCGGTGAAAAAGCTGCGCGACGTCGTGTACCAGAAGAGCATCCAGCGCGGCGACGATGTGAAGCAAGCGCTGCGCGAGATTTTGATTGAAAAGCTGAACGTGGGCGACACCGCGCTTGACCTGTCGACCAAGCCGAGCGTCGTGCTGGTCATCGGCGTGAACGGCGTGGGCAAGACCACGTCCATCGGCAAGATCGCCCACCGCCTGAAGGGCGAGGGCAAGCGCGTGCTTTTATGCGCGGCGGACACGTTCCGCGCGGCGGCGGCGGATCAGCTTGAGATCTGGGCGAACCGCGCGGACTGCGAGATCGTCCGCTCGGTCGAAGGCGCGGATCCCGGCGCGGTGCTGTTCGACTCGCTCGCCGCGGCGAAGGCGAGAGGTGTCGACGTCGTCCTCTGCGACACGGCGGGCAGACTTCACAACAAGGTGAACCTCATGAACGAGCTCTCGAAGCTCCGCAAGATCATCGACCGTGAGACGCCGGACGCCGCGAAGGAAACGCTTTTGGTGCTCGACGCGACGACGGGGCAGAACGGTCTTCAGCAGGCGAAGGTCTTCCGCGAGACGGCGGGGCTCACCGGCATCATCTTAACGAAGCTCGACGGCACGGCCAAAGGCGGCATCTGCGTTGCCATCGCGCAGGAGCTGGGCGTGCCGGTGAAGTACGTTGGCCTCGGCGAGGGCATCGACGATCTCCAGCCGTTCAACGCGGAGGAATACGTCAAGGCGCTCATCTGATGGGAAAATCATAAACCTGCGAGACAATAAGGAGACGAATATGGAAATCACTTCTGTTTGCCCCTATTGCGGAAAGGAAATGCGAGACGGAGCCATCCCTGTCTTGCGTGATATTTACTGGTGTCCAAGAGGTGAGGGCGGCATGCTCAAAGACGGATTTGGCGACGAGAAGGAACAGGTCTGGCTTGGCAGAGCGGGGCTGTTAGGAGATTATTACACGCCCGCCCGTTACTGTGAGAGCTGCAAGGTGGTCATCGTGCCCGTGCCGGAGATCGAGTGGCCGCTCGATAAGCTCGACAAAAAGTTCACGGCATGGCAGGAAAAGATGAGCGCGCAGCGCGAAGAGCGCAAGGCGCAGCGCGAGGAAGAAAAGCGGGAAGAAAAAAGCAGGAAGAGACGGGAAAAAGACCCGTGGGAGGTTTGACGATGAAATTTGTTTTGGCAACGCAGAACCCCAAGAAATTGAAGGAAATGAGCGCCATTCTGAGCGATCTCGGCGTGGAGGTGGTGTCGGAGGCCGACCTCGGCGTAAAGATCGAGGTGGAGGAGACGGGCGAGACCTTTGCCGAGAATTCGCTTCTCAAGGCCAAGGCCGTCATGGAGGCGACGAAGCTGCCCGCCATCGCGGACGATTCGGGCCTGTGCGTGAACGCTCTCAACGGCGGTCCCGGCGTTTACAGCGCGCGCTTTGGCGGCGAGGGGCTGGACGATACCGGGCGCTATCGCCTCCTTTTGCAGATGATGCACGGGCAGGCCGACCGCCGCGCCCACTTCCACACAACGATCACCTGCGCGTTCCCGAACGGGGACATCTTGCAGAACGACGGCGACGTGGAGGGCACGATCGCCTTCGCTCCCATGGGCGAAAACGGCTTTGGCTACGACCCCGTGTTCTTCGTGCCTGACAAGCGAAAGACCTTCGCACAGCTTTCGGCAGAAGAAAAGGCGGAGATCTCGCACCGCGGCAAGGCGCTGCGCGCATTCAAGGAAACGCTCAAGAACTATCTTGCAGAACATCAATAAAAAAGGATAAGAAACGACTATGGAATTAAGCAGCAAACAGCGCGCATATCTGCGCAGCCTCTCCAATGAACTCGATGTGATCGTTCACATCGGCAAGGACGGCATCGGCGAAAACCTCGTCAAGCAGGCGAACGACGCGCTCGAGGCGCGCGAGCTCATCAAGTGCCGGGTGCTGGAAAACAGTATGCTCACCGCGCGCGAGGCGTGCGATGAGCTGAGCGCGCTGACGCGCAGCGAGCAGGTGCAGGTCATCGGCACCAAGTTCGTGCTCTACCGCCCCTCGCACAAAAAGGACAAGAAGGACAAGATCGTGCTGCCCAAGGCGGCGAAGAAGACCGTTTAAGAGATCAAAAAGAAAACGAGGTCGAGAAGTTTGAAGATCGGAATTTACGGCGGCAGCTTCAACCCGCCGCACCTGGGTCATCTGGCCGCGGCGGAGAGCGCGGCGAAATATTTGCAGCTCGACAAGCTCATTCTCATCCCTGCGGGTATCCCGCCGCACAAGGCGCTCTCCGCGGATGAGCCGGGCAAGGCCCACCGCCTTGCGATGACGCGCCTGATGGGGGAGCAGGCCGCGCTCGACACGGGCGTGGAGGTCGAGGTCTCGGCGATGGAGGTCGAGCGCGAGGGCAAGAGCTACAGCGTTGACACCGTGCGCGAGATCCACGAGCAGTATCCCGGCGCGGAGCTGTGGCTTTTGATGGGGACGGATATGTTCCTGACGTTCCAGTACTGGTACAGGCCCGAGGAGATCGTGAAGTATGCGGGCATCTGCGCCTTCGGCCGCACGGAAAAGGACGGCGAGGAGCTCTTTGCCCCCCAGCGGGCCTTCCTCGGCGAAAAGTTCCCCGGAAGCCGTATCGTGACGATGACGCTGCCGAACCTTGTGGACGTTTCGTCCACCGAGCTGCGCGAGCGCATCCCGAGAGGGGAGACGGAGGGGCTTCTTGCCCCCGCGGTGCTCGGCTACATCCTGCGTGAGCATTTGTATGGAACAAATCTCGATTTGAAACGTCTAACCTTAGAGGAACTGAGACCCATCGCGCTCTCCTACCTGAAGGCAAAACGCATTCCCCACGTGCTCGGCACCGAGCAGACGGCAAAGGCGCTTGCGGAAAAATACGGCGCGGACGTTTACAAGGCGCGCTTTGCAGCGCTTTTGCACGACGCGACCAAGCGCCTTTCGATGGCCGAGCAGCTCGCGCTCTGCGAGCACTACCACATCGCGCTCGACGAGCTCGAGCAGCACGCGCTCAAGCTGCTGCACGCCAAGACCGGCGCGGCGCTCGCGCGCGACGTGTTCGGCGCGGACGATGAGATCTACAACGCCATCCTCTGGCACACGACGGGCAAGCCCAACATGACGGTGCTGGAAAAGGTGCTCTACCTTGCCGACTACATTGAGCCGAACCGCGACTTTGACGGCGTGGACGATCTCCGCAAGGTCGTGTGGGAGGATCTGGACCGGGGACTTGCGATGGGCCTTGCCATGACGGTGGAGGAAATGAAAGAGCGGGGGAATCCCGTCCACCACAACACATTGGAAGCGCTGAAATATCTGAGAGGACATAACCATGAGTGATCGCAAGGACTTTTACGAAAGAGACAGAGAGGACGCCCACTACGAGGGACGGCGCGTGCGCCACGAGGCGGGCTTTTTCGAGCGCAACTGCGACGAGGCGTGGGAGCAGATCTGCGAGACCTTTTCCCACCCCGGGCGGCTGCTTGGGCGCGTGCTGCTGATCGCGCTGCTGTGCGGCGTGGTCGCGGGCGGCAGCTACCTTCTGAAGATCCGCGCGCCGCAGCTGCCGAATAAGGGCGATGCGCAGAAGGACCCCAATCAGACGCAGGTGGACGAGATCGACTACGGCGACGGCGTGCGTCCGCGCGCGGACGGCGAGCGAAAGAGCAAGGATTTCTATACCGTGCTCGTTCTCGGGCGCGACACGGGCGGCGGCGGCAACACCGACACGATGCTGCTCGCAAGCTACGACGTGACGAACCAGAAGGCGACCGTCATGTCTATCCCGCGTGACACGATGGTCAATGTCCCCTGGGACATTAAAAAGATCAACTCCGTCTACAACTACTACGGCGCGGGCGAGAAGGGCATCAAGGCGCTCTATAAGGAGGTTTCCCAGCTCGTCGGCTTCGAGCCGGATTATCAGGTTATTATCGAATGGGACGCGGTCGGCGCGATCGTGGATGCCATGGGCGGCGTTTACTACGATGTGCCGCGCGACATGAACTACGACGACCCCTATCAGGACCTGTATATCCATCAGGCCAAGGGCTACCGCAAGCTCTCGGGCGAGGACGCTATGCAGGTGCTGCGCTACCGCCACGACAATAAGGACCCGGTGACAAGGAAGAGACGTGGTTATCTTGATGGGGACATTGGCCGCATCAAGACGCAGCAGGGACTTCTGAAAGCGATGATCGAGCAGCTTTTGCAGCTCAAGAACGTGACAAAGATCGGCGAATTTGCCCGCGTGGTGAAAAATAATGTCACCTCCGACCTCACGTTTGAGGAAATGCTCTGGTTCGGCTCGCAGGCCGTCATGGGCGGGCTCAAGGTCGACGATGTGAATTTCGTCACCATGCCCAATACCGGTAAATACATCTACAGCCGCTCCATCGGCGAGCCCCTTTCCTATGTCGTGCCGAACGCGCAGGAGCTTTTGGACCTCGTGAACAATGAACTCAGCCCCTTTGTTGAGAAGTTCACGATGAGCGACCTTGACATCATGTCCGTCAACGCGGATGGCTCGGTGTCCTCGTCCACGGGACATGTGGAGGACAGCAAGGCCGCCCAGCCGCAGAACCACCATTCCTCCTCCGGCTCACAGACCGGCACAGGGGACAGCGGCACAACGACCGACCCGGGTACGACCACTGACCCCGGTGATACTGGGACCGTCGATCCCGGCGGCACCGGCACCGTTGATCCCGGCAATACCGGCACGACCGACCCCGGCAATACCGGCACGACCGATCCCGGCAATACGGGCGATGGCGGCACGACCACGCCGACCGAGCCCACGACGCCGACAGACCCGGTCACGCCGACCGATCCCGGTGCGGGCGACGGCGGCAGCACGGGCAACAGCGGCACGACCGGCAGCGACGATATGCCTGATTGGCTGCGTCCGCAAGAATAAAACGAAAATACCAGACAAAAACTTGAGATAAAAAGGAGAACTTCATGATTCCTGCAAGAGAACTGGCTGAGATCGCCGCCAAGGCGCTCGACAGCAAAAAGGGCAAAGATATCAAGCTCATCCGCATCGACAAGATCACGACGCTCGCAGAGTACTTTGTCATCTGCACCGGTACGTCCAACACGCAGATCAACGCGCTGGGCGACGAGGTGGAAAAGGAGCTGACGCTCGCCGGCGAGGAGCCGCTGCACCGCGAGGGCTACCGCGGCGGCACGTGGGTGCTGCTGGACTACGGCTGCGTGGTCGTGCACATCTTCAACGACGAGGCGCGCAAGTTCTATTCCCTCGAGCACCTGTGGGCCGACGGCGAGGAAGTCGACCTGAGCGCCATCCTGCCCCACGCCGAGGAAAAATAACGCTTGACAAGGCGGGACAAAACGCCTAAAATGGTCATGCTGAATTTATGCAAAACGCGATGACGGAGCAAAAAGACGCGTGATTTTCACCTGAAGAGAGCCGGCGGTCGGTGCGAGCCGGTGGGAAAATGCGCGTGGATGACTCACTCCCGAGCAGTCCGCCTGAAAGGGCGGAACGGTCGCCCCCGTTACGGGCAAGGCTATGAAGCCGCTGAGGGCTCACGGGGAACCGTGCGCTGAATCAGGGTGGTATCGCGTAATGTGTTCGTTACGTCCCTGACCGTTTGAAAAACGGTCAGGGACTTTTTTTCGCATCAAAATACTATTTCAC
>ENA-UESE01002322-UESE01002322.1-human-gut-metagenome-genome-assembly--contig:-NODE-2322-length-11439-cov-3.316142_pt1 | contig 11439 bp, 9 predicted proteins | sample MGYA00242995_ERZ507996 | MGnify/ENA primary metagenome ERZ507996 (study PRJEB26167, sample SAMN06115489) | human gut metagenome | host: Homo sapiens | place: China:Sichuan | collected 2015-04-15... | reverse complement strand
GAGCACCTGACTTTTAATCAGGTTGTCGGGGGTTCGAATCCCCCGTGTCTCATTAGGAAATGAAGAGCGGAAAACCAGTAAATTCAAGGTTTTTCGCTTTTTTTATGCGATTTTTGAGGTAAGGAAAAGTAAGCAGAAGTAGATGGTTTTTAATGTCCGCAACGCGTCCGCAAGGGGTATTTTGACACCAATGTCCGCAGCGCGTCCGCAAATTAAACCGCCAGAATATCATTCACGACCGCCGCAGCATCTTCTTTCTCGTCCATGATGTGGTTGTAGACGTCCAGCACCATCTTTTCGGTGTCACCCATCAGCTGGGCGATTTTTTTAATGCTGATCGCAGGTACCTGATAGCAGAGGTTTGTGCAGTAGTTGTGCCGGAAGATATGGGCGGTCAGATCAGATATGACTGGGAACGCACCGGTGCCACCGGCGGCATGGTTCATTTTTCTCACGATCGACTGCCACATCTTGACATACGCTGAATGTGTCATGATGAACCCATCACGGCAGGTAAAAAGGTATGAGCCGGGCAGAGCAGCCAAATACTCTTTTAGGTATGCGGCGGTGGCTGCCATGTCGATTGTGAACTGGATCTGCATGTTCGTCTTCTCGGTCGGACTTGGAAGCGGTCAGGGATTCCAGCCGGTGTCGGCATTCAATTATGGGACAAAAAAGTACGGCAGGGTGCGGAAGGGTTTCTATTTCACACTCACAGCGGGGGAAGTGTTGCTCGGCGCAATTGCTGTGGCCGGTATGTTTTTCCCGGCACAGCTTGTGGCGGTATTTCAGAAAGATCCCGAGGTGGTGGCGATCGGAGAGGGGGCGCTCCGGGTCCAGCTTGTGGCGCTGTTCTTTCAGCCGATGACGGTCTGCGCGAACATGATGTTTCAGAGCATCTGGAAAAACGGCAGGGCGACGTTGCTTGCCATGTTGCGGAATCTTATGTATTATAGTGAAAAAAGGTTGACAGTCCCGGCATAAAGCTGTATCATACTTAAGTGGATTCACACTGCAACGCGTTGCAGTGTGAAAATATAAGAAGATACCATATGCAGCAGTGCGTATGACAGAAAGGATCAATAGATATGGAAATGGAGATGGAATTTTTGCGGAAGCTGCCTACTCCGCAGGAGTTAAAGGAGCAGCATCCGGTCAGTGCACAGATTGTAGCTACCAAGACGAAGAGGGATGACGAGATCAGGAATATTTTTGAAGGAAAATCGGACAAGCTGATTCTTGTGATTGGCCCATGCTCAGCAGATAATGAGGATGCTGTGATCGACTATATTTCAAGACTCCGCACGGTGCAGGAGAAGGTGGCGGATAAGATTTTTATGATTCCGCGCATTTATACCAACAAGCCGCGCACGACCGGAATCGGTTACAAGGGCATGCTGCATCAGCCGGATCCGGAGCGGGAATCAGATATGCTAAAAGGGATCATTGCGATTCGTCACATGCATATGCGGGCGGTGGAAGAGACCGGCTTTACCTGTGCGGACGAGATGCTCTACCCGGAGAATCACCGCTATCTTTCGGATCTGCTGTCGTATGTGGCGATTGGAGCACGCTCGGTAGAGAACCAGCAGCACAGACTGACGGCAAGCGGCGTGGGAATTCCGGCAGGAATGAAGAATCCGACCGGCGGAGATATTTCCGTTATGATGAACTCGATCATTGCGGCACAGCACGGACATACGTTTTTATACCGTGGCTGGGAGGTCAAGACGACCGGCAATCCGTATGCACATGCCATTTTGCGCGGATATGTGGACAAGTTTGGCAGAAATATTCCGAATTATCATTATGAGGATCTGCAGAATCTGCTGGAGCATTATGAAGAGGCGAAGGAAGCCGGACACGAGCTGGCACATCCGGCGGTCATCATAGACACGAACCACTCCAATTCCAGCAAGCAGTTTATGGAGCAGATCCGCATCAGCAAGGATGTCCTGCACAGCTGTAAGGTGTCAGGAGAGATAAGAAAGCTGGTGAAGGGACTGATGATCGAGAGTTATATAGAAGACGGAGCACAGAAGGTCGGTGACGGCTGTTACGGAAAGTCGATCACGGATCCGTGCCTGGGCTGGGAGAAGACCGAGAAGCTGATCTACGAATTGGCGGAACTGTGGTAAAGGAGAGAGAATGTACCGGATATTGATCGTGGAGGACGATGAGATCATTGCGCGAAGCTTAAAAAAGCATCTGGAAAGCTGGGATTATGATGTGGTCTGCGTGGAGGATTTTTCCGATATTATGAAGGAGTTCGCGGGGGCGGCGCCCCAGCTGGTGCTGATGGACATCAAGCTTCCCTTTTACAACGGGTACCACTGGTGTAGCAGGATCAGGGAGATGTCGAAGGTTCCGGTAATCTTCGTGTCGTCGGCGTCGGATAATATGAATATCGTCATGGCGGTCAATATGGGCGGCGATGATTTCATTGCCAAGCCGTTCGATCTGGATGTGCTGACCGCGAAGATTCAGGCGCTTCTGCGCCGCACCTATGATTTTGCCGGGCAGAATACGGTGCTGGAGCATAGAGGCGCACTCTTAAATCTGGGCGATGCGACACTCACCTGCGGGGAGACGCGGGTGGACTTAACGAAAAACGAACTTAAGATACTGCAGGTGCTGATGGAGAACAAGGAGAAGATCGTGTCCCGCGATACGTTGATGACGAAGCTGTGGGAAAGCGACAGCTTTGTGGATGAGAACACCCTTTCCGTCAACGTGGGAAGACTGCGGAAAAAGCTGGATGCAGCAGGACTTCCGGATTTTATTTTGACGAAGAAAGGAATCGGGTACCATATCGGGTAGGGGATTTTGATGAAGCAGAAAATAGGAAGATCCTACATAAAATGCCGTCTGAAATGGATTGCCGCAGTGACTGGCTGCGGGATCGTGATGACGGCAGTCTTATTTTTAAATGAAGTGCCTGCCGGGGAGATTGCCTACGGCATGCTGTTGTGTCTGGGAATTCTGCTGCTTGCAGTGACGATGGATAGGATAAGTTACGGCAGACGGCACAGGGAACTGCTGGCATTGCGGCAGTCAATAACGGTATCGCTGGAGAATCTTCCGGAACCCGGCGAAATCCTGGAGGAGGATTATCAACGGCTGCTTGGGCTTTTGGCGGAGGAGAAAATGCGTATCTGGAATATGGCAGTCAGCGAAAAGCGCGATCTGATGGAATACTATACCATGTGGGTGCACCAGATCAAGACGCCGATTGCGGCGCTAAAGCTTTTAATCGAGGAGGAAGCGGATATTCCCGGTGCAGAGGAGCCTTTGGGAGCGGACAGGGAAAGGCTGCAGCGGCAGAGGGAGAAGCGCAAGGATGAAGAACTACAGCAGCTGTTTGCGATTGAGCAGTATGTGAACATGGCGCTTTCGTATATGCGTCTCGGATCGGAGACCACGGACTTTGTGCTGCGGCAGACAGATCTCGACGAAGTGATCCGGATGGCGGTGCGCCGCTATGCGAGACATTTCATCAGCAAGAAGATCGTACTGCACTACGAGGAGACGGGGGCACGGGTGCTCACCGATGAAAAATGGCTCGGCTTTGTCATCGAACAGCTGTTGTCGAATGCGCTCAAGTACACGCATGAGGGGAGCATTACGATTGGGATGGAGGAGGGACGCCTTACCATTACCGATACGGGGATCGGAATACGCGCGGAGGATCTGCCGAGAGTCTGCGAAAAAGGCTATACCGGATATAACGGTCATGCCAACCAGAAATCGACCGGAATCGGGCTGTATCTTTGCAGCACAATTTAAAAAAAGCTGGGGCACAGCTTTACGATCACATCGCAGGAAGGAACGGGAACCCGGGTGATGATCGGCTTCCCGGAAGAGTCATAGAAGAATCTTACAAAAACGTAAGAAACAGCAGAGAAATGTAATCCAAAGAAATGGCTTGCATTTCTCTGTTTTGTTATACTGGGTACAGTCAAGGAAAGGAGAGAGACACATGGCTATTCTGGAAGTTCATAATTTGAAAAAAATATATACAACAAGGTTTGGGGGAAATCAGGTGCAGGCGCTTGCAGATCTGAATTTTTCCGTGGAAAAAGGGGAGTATGTCGCAATTATGGGAGAGTCCGGTTCAGGAAAGACGACACTGCTTAATATTCTGGCGGCGTTAGACAAACCGACCGCGGGGGAAGTGCTGTTGAATAATAAGAACATTGTGACACTCGGCGAGAGGGAGATTTCCAAATTCAGAAGGGAGAACCTGGGCTTTGTTTTTCAAGATTTTAATTTGCTGGATCATTTTTCATTAAAAGATAACATTCTTCTGCCACTTGTCCTGGCAGATGCACCGGTGCAGGAGATGGAGGAGCGGCTTTGGCCGATTGCCGAAAAGCTTGGGATCGATGTGCTGCTTGAGAAATATCCTTATGAGGTTTCCGGCGGACAGAAGCAGAGGGCGGCGGTTGCCCGCGCACTGATCACCCGTCCGCAGCTGATTCTGGCAGATGAACCGACGGGGGCGCTGGATTCCAGGGCGACCGACGGACTGTTGAAGCTGTTTGGCACGATCAACGGGGAAGGACAGACGATTCTTATGGTGACACATTCCACGAAAGCGGCGAGCCATGCCAACCGGATTCTTTTTATCAAGGACGGCGAAGTATTTCATCAGCTGTACCGCGGGAATATGACGAATGAGGAGCTGTATGTGCGGATTTCGGATACGCTGACGGTTCTTACCACCGGCAAAGGGGGAGGCTATCATGCGTAAGTTATATGTCAAACTGGCAGCAGTCAATATCCGCAATAACAGACAGCTTTACCTGCCGTACCTTCTGGCGGGGGTGTTCTCGGCAGCGATGTTCTATCTGGTAATGTCCATTCAGGATAACCCGGGGCTGGAGCAGATGAGAGGCGGCGCCTATGTGGCGGTAACGCTGCTGCTCGGAGTGAGCATTGTCGGACTGTTCGCGGCGATTTTCCTGTTTTATACCAACAGCTTCATCATGAAGCGGCGCAAGCGGGAATTGAGCGTATACAATATACTTGGGATGGAGAAGAAACATATCGCCAGGGTGCTTTTTCTGGAAATGCTGTTTACGGCGGCGGTTACGATCGGCGGAGGCCTGTTGTTCGGCATTGCATTCGGCAAGCTGATGACGATGCTTTTGTACCGCATGACAGGATTCAACCAGAGCGTTCCGTTTACCATTTCGCTGACGGGATGCCGCCACACGCTGGTGCTTTTCGGCTGTATATACGCGGTCACACTTTTCTATAACTTTATGCAGATAAAGCTTTCCAATCCGATGGAACTGCTGCACAGCGCCAATACGGGAGAGCGGGAGCCGAAGACGAAAGTGCTGCTGGCGGTGATCGGAGCGGCGGCACTCGGCGGCGGCTATTATCTGGCGCTTACGGTGGCGGACGCAGTCTCTGCCATTACCATGTTTTTTGTGGCGGTGCTGCTTGTGATTCTGGGAACGTATTGTCTGTTTACTGCGGGCAGTATTGCCGTACTCAAACTGCTTCGGAAAAATAAAAACTATTATTACAAATCAAGACATTTTACGACGGTTTCCGGTATGATCTACCGGATGAAACAGAACGCGGTGGGACTTGCCAATATCTGTATTCTGTCGACGATGGTTCTGGTGACGGTTTCTACCACCCTGTGTATGTATCTGGGAGTGGAAGACGCCCTAAAACGGCGTTTTGCACATGAGGTGTCTGTGGTGTCCTACTATAATGCAATGCCGGAACATCCAGAGGAAGTGGATGCCCTGGCGGAAGCATCCCTGAAGGATTCCGGACGGGTACTGACGGGGCACAGCGCCATGTTGAACATGTCGCTGACCGCGGTGCGCACGGACGATGGATTTTCCGTGACCGGCATCGGGGCAGGCACAGATTACAGTATTAGTGATGTGGTGCTGCTCACGATTCTGCCAAAATCCGATTGGGAGAATTACACCGGTGAAATGGTCGGGGAACTTGGCTGCGGAGAGATTGCACTGGCAGCATCCTCTGCCTATGAAAAAGGGACGTTGGCGCTTGACAACGAGACATATCAGGTAAAACAGATCTACGCATATCCTGAGACGGATCACGATTATCTGGATGACATGGCAGACGACAGTGTATTTATGATTGTGCCGGATAGGGAGGCGCTGGGGCAGATTTTTACGGAGTTGAAACAGAACTGGGACGAGGAGCGTGTAAGCCTGCAGATCAAATACAATATGGCGTTTGACATAGACGGAACAGCAGAAGAAAAAGTGGCAGCGGAAAATACGCTTCATGCGGCGATTACCGCATACAATGACGGGCATCCGTCGGATGATGCAAAGGACTCTTATTCTAGAACGTATGTCGAATGCCGGGCGCAGAACCGGGATGAATACTACAGCTTAAACGGCGGTCTGCTTTTTATCGGTCTGTTTCTGGGCGCGATGTTCCTCATGGTTACGGTGCTGATCATTTTTTATAAGCAGATTTCGGAAGGCTATGAGGACAAGGAACGGTATGCCATCATGGAGAAGGTCGGCATGAGCAATGCCGAGGTAAAGCGGAGTATCCGCACACAGATCCTCACGGTATTTTTCCTGCCGATCGGGGCAGCAGTGCTTCATGTTGTCATGGCGTTCCCGATGATCAAATGGATTCTGGCGGCGTTCAGTCTCAACAATACCGCGCTGTTTGCCTTATGCGTTGCGGCTACGGCAGTGGTGTTCCTGCTGATTTATCTGCTGGTGTTTGCACTGACTTCTCGCAGCTATTATAAGATTGTGGGGAACCAGGTATAGGGAAAATGGTTCTCACCATAAAATCCAAAAACTCTTCCAGTGTCATTTTAGGGTTCTGCAGCCAGCGAATGACACTGGCGAGAAGACCGGACAGGTAAAAATCGGCAAGAAGCGCCATCTCGTAATCGTCATGTCCATCTGAGGGAACAAAATAACGGTTTAAGAGGGGCCATACCACTTCTTTCAGGCGGGTCGCAAAATGCGGGTCGCCATGATCGCTTAAGAGTACAGCAGCATAGGTTTCATATGTCTGCATCAGATCTAAAAGAATTCCCATCTGACCGGAAAGGTCAAAGGTATCATTTTTTTCCAGAGAATCATTCAGAACATCTGTAATTTTCCCGAGGATTTCTTCCTCAATCTGATCAAGAAGATCATATACATCATTATAGTAGAGATAAAAGGTGCCGCGGTTGTAACCGGCAAGCTCGGTGATCTCCTTGATGGAGATTTTTTCTATCGGTTTTTGCGCGTAGAGAGACCAGAAAGCGATTCGCAGATTATTTTTGGTCTGTTCTGTGATATGGGGCTGCTTTTTCATGAAAACCTCCCGGTATAAGATTTGCGTTCATTTTGTCTTCGCGTAAATTATAGCACGACAACGTGTTGTCTTCAATTTTTTAACACGTGTGGAGAATCTGTTGATTGATGAAAGGCAGCGCGGGTAGTACATTAGGCATAGAAAATGGAATCTGCATAGAGATAAAAAACAGAGTCTGGGAAGAAAGGCGGCCTTTTATGGCATATATCGAATTTAATAATGTAACGAAGGAATATAAGACAGGTGAGACTTCGATCAAAGCGCTGGATGGAGCCTCATTTTCTGTGGAGAAGGGCGAACTGGCAGTGATTCTCGGTTCCTCTGGCGCAGGGAAGACGACGGCGCTCAATATTTTAGGCGGAATGGATGTGCCGACTGCGGGCGGGATCAAGGTGGATGGCAGAGATATTGCAAAGTATAACAAAAAGCAGCTCGTCGGATACCGGCGTACCGATATTGGGTTTGTATTCCAGTTCTACAATCTGGTGCCGAATCTCACGGCGATAGAGAATGTGGAACTTGCGGCGCAGGTGTGCAGAAATTCTCTGGATGCCGGGGAGATGCTTACAAAAGTGGGACTGGCAGACCGCAAAAATAACTTTCCGGCGCAGCTCTCCGGAGGGGAACAGCAGCGGGTATCTATCGCGCGTGCGATCGCCAAGAATCCGAAACTCCTGCTCTGCGATGAGCCGACGGGAGCGCTTGATTATAATACCGGAAAACAGATTCTGCAGCTGCTGCAGGATACCTGCCGGAAGGATGGGATTACGGTACTTCTGATTACGCACAACTCTGCGCTGGCACCGATGGCTGACCGCCTGATCCGATTTAAGAGCGGAAAGGTGACAGAGATTACCTGCAATGCGCACCCTACGCCGATCGCGGAGATCGAGTGGTAGCGGGGCAGAAGAGAAAGGCAGGGATACCGATGGTGGTCAATCCGCAAGGAGAAAAAACGGTTTTTCTCCATCATGCTGATCACGATTCTGGGTGTCGGAATGCTTACCGGATTGCGGGCTGCCTGCATGGATCTGCGCTATTCGGCAGATCAGTTTTTTGACAGACAGGGACTGTACGATATCAGTGTCGTCTCGACGCTCGGACTTACGGAGAAGGATGTGGATGCCCTAAAGGCACTGGACGGTGTCATGGATGCAGTCGGCGTCTACAGTGAGACGGTACATGCGAAAGTAAATGATCATGAGGTCAGCATTGCGGTCTGCACGTTAAATGACAGGGGAATCAATCAGCCGTATGTGTTGTCCGGCAGGCTGCCGGAGGCGGCGGATGAGACCGCCGTTACAACCGCGTTTGCGGATGAGACGGGATGCGGGATTGGTGATGTCATTGCGGTGGATACAGCAGATGATGAGTCTTCGCTGCGCTACAGCCGTTTTACCGTAACGGGAATTGTGCTGGATGTGCAGGATGTCAACAATGCAAAGGGAGCGACGGCGTTCCGTTCCGGGCAGGCGGAGGAGGACACTGTGTTCATCTTGCCGGAGGCGGCAGACAGTGATATTTACACACAGGTCTGCCTTACCGTCGATGGCGCGGCAGAACTGTTCTGTTATTCAGATGTCTATGAGGAAAAGGTCGCGCAGGTGACGGATGCGATTGAAACGCAGATTAAGGAAAATCGGGAGCAGGCACGGTATGCGGAAGTCACGGATGAGGCGAAAGAAAAGCTTGCGGATGTGAAAGCGGAGGCGGAAGAGTCCTTTGCGGAGGCGGAGCAGAAGCTTTCGGATGCGAGAGCGGAACTGGATAATGGCTGGCAGGAACTTTCCGATGGCCAGGAGGAACTTGATGCGGCAAAACAGCAGGCGGAGGATGGTTTTGCGGAAGCGAGAGATGAAATTGCCGCGGGAAAGCAGCAGATTGCCGATGGCAGCGCGCAGCTGGATGCAGCAGAACAGCAGCTTTCTGAAGGCGAGGCGCAGGTGGCGTCCGGTAAGCAGACGCTTTCGGCAAAGGAAGAGGAAACCTATGCACAGTTAGACGCGGCACGCGCACAGCTTGCAGAGAGCAGTAAACAGGCAGCGGAGACGGAGGCGGCATTGGAAGCGCAGGCGCAGGCAGTCATCCAGACGTATGGGGAAATGTGGCCCGCGGAGGCATGGGATGCCTATGTGCAGGCGGCAGTGGAGGCGTATTTACCCGTAGCAAGAGCGGTGGTCGCAGAGCAGGATGCCTCGCAGGCACAGGCGGCGGTACCGGTACTGGTGGAGGACAGCCAGAGTGCGTTTTTGGAGGCGTTGCAGCAGCCCACAGCCGATCAGCTGGTACAGCTTGCAATGGGAATGGGAAATGTGCGGGCGACAATCCAGGCGCTCGGCGAGGCACAGGCGCAGCTCGATGCGGCAGAACAGACGGCACGGCAGCAGTTTGATGCGGCATGGAACGAACTGAACGAAGGGGAAGCACAGGTCATCTTCGGAAAATCGCAGATTGCCGATAAGAGAGCAGAGCTGGAGAACGGAAGAGAGGCGCTTTCCGAAAGTGAGGCGCAGCTTGTGAAAAAGGAACAGAAGACTGCGGCGCAGATAAAGGACGGTGAGGCAAATCTCGCCGAAGGACGGGAAAAACTGCTCAAAGGCGAAACGGAATACGCGGACGGCAAGGCAGAATATGAAAAAAATCTTGCGGACTTCAATGAGACGATTGCGGAGGAAGAGCAAAAGATAGCGGACATTGATATGACACAGTGGTATGTACAGGATCGCACGTCTCTGAGCGGCTATGCCAACGTGAAGAGCGATGCGGCGTCGATTGAGGCGATCGGTACGGTCTTCCCGATCGTATTTTTCGTTGTTGCTATTCTGATCAGCCTGACGACGATAACCCGTATGGTGGAGGAAGACCGCGGTCTGATTGGAACCTACAAGGCACTCGGCTTTACGGATCGTGAGATTCGCAGAAAGTATCTGGTGTATGCATGTGCGGCGAGTGTATCCGGCGGAATTCTGGGAAATATGTGCGGATTTGTTCTGCTGCCGGAGATTATTTTCCGGATTTTTGACACGATGTATCTGTTCCCGGATTATTTGCTGCGCTTTGCGCCGCTGCTCGGATGTGGCGGAGCTGCGCTTTTTGTGGCTGGAATTGTCATCGCTACCGCCTGTGCATGTAAAGCGGAACTTGTACATATGCCGGCAGTTCTGATGCGGCCGAAAGCGCCGCGCGCAGGCTCCCGCGTACTGCTCGAGTGCATCACACCGGTATGGAAGCGCCTGTCATTTCTCAATAAAGTGACCGCCCGCAACCTGTTCCGCTATAAAAAGCGTCTTTTCATGACCGTAGCGGGAATTATGGGATGCATGGCGCTCTTACTATTTGGATTTGCGGTGAGGGATTCGGTAACAGACCTGCTGCCGCGCCAGTATGAGAACGTGTACCGGTATGATGTCATGGCAGCGGGGGCAGCATCCGATAATGACAAGATTCTTTCCTATGTAAATGGGGATCCGAATGTGCAAAGTGCGCTGAATGTGCAGATTTCCACGGTAAAGCTGAAGAATGCTGCCGGAAAGGAAGAAAAGGCACAGATGATTGTCGTGCCGGGGGATGAGCCTCTTGCAGAGTACATTGGTCTGTACAATCTTACGGATGAGGAGATCGGTCTTCTGGACGGTGAGATTCTGGTGACGCAGAATGCAGCAAATGTGCTTGGATTTGCGGCCGGGGATCAGGTGGAGATTCAGGATCTGGATCTGAATCAGCAGGAAGTGACGGTAAGCGGTCTCGTCCGCAATTACCTCGGCAATAATGTCTATATGACAGAGAAAACCTATGAATCGCTGTTTGGCGATTATGAACCGAACGGGGTATTTTTAAAGCTGTCTGAAACATGTTCAGATGAAATTACCTATGCAGATGACCTTGGCGGAAAAGAGGGGGTCGTGTCCTACAGCAGCAAGCAGGAGCTTTCGGATGAGTTCTCGGATGCGTTCACCCTGATCAATATGGTGGTTTACATTGTGATTATCATGGCGGCGGCACTCGCGTTCGTGGTTTTATTTACGCTGTCTACAACGAATATTTCCGAGCGGAGCAGAGAACTGGCGACGATTAAGGTGCTGGGTTTTTTTGACCGTGAGGTGCATCTGT
>ENA-UESE01002312-UESE01002312.1-human-gut-metagenome-genome-assembly--contig:-NODE-2312-length-11481-cov-2.184058_pt1 | contig 11481 bp, 10 predicted proteins | sample MGYA00242995_ERZ507996 | MGnify/ENA primary metagenome ERZ507996 (study PRJEB26167, sample SAMN06115489) | human gut metagenome | host: Homo sapiens | place: China:Sichuan | collected 2015-04-15... | reverse complement strand
ACAAACTTTTCTCGATCTTCAGAAGTCATTCCGGGAGTAATTACTCGCATAATTTCATCGATAGGCGTTCCCATCAGTTTCAACAACTCTTCTCTCCTCAATACGGTAGAAACACCTACTTCTTCAAAAGCCTTATTCCAACACAAAGTATAAGTATCTACGGCATCCCAAAGAGTCCCGTCCATATCCAATACAAGGGCATCCGGTTTTGTTACTATCATAACAGATCAATACATTTTTCAAGTTGCATAAATCGAGAACCTTTTACCAAGATAGCAAACCCTTTTAGCGTATCCGACTTCAGGGAATCCGCTAAGGTTACTGTCGTAGGATAACACCCCAATCAACCCGCTACTTTAACAAATTCCGTGCCGCAAAGAATAACCTTGTCACATCCGGCATTTCTCAATTTGTCAACAATTTTCCGATGTTCGGCTTCGCTGTCGGCTCCGAGTTCACCCATATCCCCGAGGATAACGGCCTTATGGGAAGCATCCATTGCGATAAAATTATCCAACGCAGCGTTCATACTGGTAGGATTAGCATTATAAGCATCTAAAATCAGCGTATTGTTCCCCGTTTTCAGCAGTTGCGAACGCCTGTTCTGAGGCTCATACTCTTCCAAAGCTTTTTTAATAGCCATATCAGGGACTTTAAAATACGCTGCAATAGCAGAGGCAGCCAGCGTATTCTACAAATTATAATTTCCTATAAGACGCGTATTAACAGTAACCGGACTTCCCCCCTGCCTCATAAGGTCAAATGATAAATACGGAGAACAGCTCGTCAATTTCCCGGAAACAAATAATCCCGAAGTCTCCCCATACTCGCTTTTCTCGATACCTTCGCTTTTCGGTTGCAGAAAAATATTCTCATGGTGCAGGAATATGTGCCCGCCTCGTTGGCGAATATAGTCATATAACTCACATTTAGTTTTTATCACTCCTTCAAATGAACCGAAACCTTGCAAATGCGCTTTCCCGACATTTGTAATAATTCCGAAATTCGGTTCGGCTATGTTCGCTAATGCTTTAATTTCTCCGGGGTGGCTTGCACCCATTTCGATAACCGCTATTTCATGAGCTTTTGTCAGCTTCAATAAAGTAAGAGGCACTCCGATATGGTTATTCAAATTTCCTTCCGTTGCCAGAACATTATATTTCTGAGATAAGCAAGCTGCGGTCAACTCCTTGGTCGTCGTCTTACCGTTAGTTCCGGTAATAGCAATTACCGGAATATTCAACACCCTACGATGAAGCTTTGCCAGAGCTTGCAATGTCTGCAAAACGTCATTTACCAAAATAATACGCTCATCCGTTGCCAATTCAGGGTCATCTACAACAGCATAAGCACACCCTTCGGACAAAGCTCGTAAAGCAAAGTCATTTCCATTAAAATTCTCACCTTTTAATGCAAAAAAAATAGAATCACAGACGCATCTACGGCTATCCGTCGTAATAGTACGATGCTCTTTAAATATCGAATATAATTCTTCTATTTTTACTTTTATACCAATTTTTTATATCGGCGAAATTACACTATTTTTTCAAAATAAGTTTCTTATCCGCCAAGCTTTATACTCTCTGTCTCAACTTTTTTCATCGGTATCTTCATTGATCCCGAATGTCCGGTCTATCTTCAAAAACGGCAGCACGGCAAATCCCGGTAATGTACAAATCATCACCCATATAAAGAAACGGTTATACCCTATAAGCTCTTCGATCCACCCGGCCGCCATTCCGGGAATCATCATCCCGAGAGCCATAAATGCCGTACAAATTGCATAATGAGCGGTCTTGTGTTCTCCTTCCGAGATATAGATCATGTACAACATATAAGCCGTGAAACCGAATCCATAACCGAACTGTTCAAACGCAACCGCAATATTTATCCACAACAGGCTTTCCGGTTGCATATAAGACAAATAAACATAAACCAAATTAGGTAAAGATATAGCCAAAGCCATCGGCCACAACCAGAAATGCAATCCCTTTCGGGATGCAGCTATTCCGCCCAATATTCCACCGATAGTCAAAGCAATGACTCCCACAGTTCCGTAAACCATCCCGACTTCTCCGGTCGTTAATCCCAATCCTCCGGCATCCCGGTCATCAAGCATAAAAGGAGAAGCAAGTTTCAACAATTGCGATTCTGCCAATCGATAAGTCAACATAAAAAGAATGCCGATTCCGATTTCTTTTTTTCGAAAAAAAGAGACAAAAGTCTTCCAAAACTCACGGAACACCTCCTTTACCGTACGAAAATTTCCTTGTATGTCTCCGGAGGGACGAGGAAGTACCCATCTATGATATCCGGATAAAAACAAAAACATTCCGGCCAATACAAAAAAAGTAATCGACCATGCAAACGGGATATTACCCGATAATCCCCTGAACAAAGCCTCACTTTTTCCGGTAAGCATCGCATCTGCCCGAATAACCATATAAGCAGGCTTATCTCCATTTAAATGGGTAAAAACCAGCCTTTCTCCTGCAATTAATTGAAAACTGTTATCTCCCCGCCGTAAATGAGTGTTCAACACGATTTCTCTATCCGGCTCAGGTATTTTTATCGGTTTAACAGAAATAATTCCGACATTTCCCGACACGACGGAATTTTCCGTTTTCGCATTCTCTTCGTCACCGAAATGTTTCCGTATAAAATTTCCTAAAGGACGTGAAACATAATTCTCCCACCAAGATTCTGTCACAAGTCTTTTAGCTTTATTTGGCGACATCGTAACCTCCTCTGCAGGAACAAAACCTTGCTGCCTGTTATAATTATTTACTCTCGATACCACATTCTGTACACTGTCTACCGAAATTGTACCGGGAGCTATATAAAGAGTCGAAGATGAAAGGATAAAATCTTTCTGACTCGTAATGAATCGTTCATTTTCCGGAACAGGTGAATTCATCACTTTAAATTCCACAGGAGAATATCCCGAAACGATTTCAAGCCACCCGGCAAGAATAATCAACAGACCTTGCCCCGTAATCATGGCAATACGGTAAAAAGTGCTGCGAATGCCGACATAAAGGGATTGCTCATGAGGTGTAAGAGCAATCATATAAAATCCATCGGCAGCAATATCATGGGTGGCCGAACTGAATGCCAACAACCAGAAAAACGCAAGCGTAACCTGCAAAAAGAACGAAGCGGGAATCGTAAATGCAATCCCGGCAAGTCCGGCACCGACCAATAACTGCATCATTATTATCCACCAGCGCCGGGTTTTTAAAATATCGACAAAAGGACTCCACAAAGGTTTCAACACCCACGGCAGGTACAACCAACTGGTGTATAAGGCAATCTCTGTATTGGATACTCCCATGCGCTTATAAAGAATCACGGCAATAGTCATTACTGCGACATAAGGTATTCCTTCTGCAAAATAAAGCGTCGGAATCCAGCACCACGGTGACCGTCTGTTTATTTTTCTCAGTGACATATCGGCTCTTATATTTTACGCCATTCCTTGCATATTCGGTTTGTTTCTTCTGAAGTTAAAGACACTTGCATAAATATATCTACAATCTCTTCTTTTGTAAATCGTTCGAAATCGGATTTACGAGGTAACGGAACGACTCCGCTCAAATCAATAGCCCCCGGACTGATCAACCGCTGTTTATCCCCTTCTTCATAATATTGAGTCGGACGATGTGTACGGCGGGGTAATATCCATAGCCTCCACACCGGAGCTTCATAAGTACACAATATATTCATCATCGGTTCTGTATCTCCATTGAGAACAGGCAATAATCGCAAGAGCAAGTCAAAGGCTTCGGCAATTCTATCCATTTGTCCCGATTCTACAAAAAACACGCTTTGAGGCCATCGTTCGAGCCTGCCTAACAAAATATTTCCGCCTCGATATACCGCCTCTCCTTGTTCACGATAAATATCGCTCCAAAGATACTCCAACGGGACAAATCCTTTGTTACCTGCCTGAAAATGCATGTGATCGGGAGCAGAAGCCCCGCAACGAGGACCGTTGTAAAAGACGATATAACGGTCGATAGCCCTGGCTAAATCCAGCATATCGTTCAAGCGGCCACAAATAGTCTGCGGTGTATGTATGACAGACGGTATAGTCAGATGTTTAGGGAAAATAGGATACGGATTGGCAAGCATGACATACTTCCCGGCAACAGTAATCCCGACTTGCTCCGCCGGTCTGTTTTCTTCACAAAGAAAACATTTCCGGTTTTGAATAGATTGCCGGTCAACAACTGCCGCTGCCGAACGTATTCGTTCCGGATTAAACTGTAATGTAACGGGAACTCCTTCCACAAAGACAATCCGAGTTTCCACCCGTTCCAGTGCCTGACAGTTTTTATCGAGTAATGCCCACACGGAGCGTTGCTCTCGGATGAGGCGATCTGCACAGTCCGAATCGATCTCAAATTTATTCATCTTTCATTCATTTTTTTCCGCACTTCTATTTCGAAACTACGCAATTTGTCTTTATACGAATTATTTGCATTTATTTTTTCTACGACAAGTGCGGCATCCGAATTACCCTCCCAACGACGACAAAGATATATCGGCTCATAGATGCGTCCTATTTTATAACTTCGCGAGAACATCAGTCCGAGAGCATAATCCTCGCCATAACTGGTATTCGGTACGGTAAACTTTCGCAGCAATTCGGTACAAAAAGCACGTGGCGCACCCAACCCGTTAATGCGTAAAGCGTTATTATGCCCATTTTCGTCTGTCCATTCCCGATGATCAATAATACCCGGCGGAATGACCTGCATATCGAAATCGGTCATAATGTAGCTGCCTACCACCATGGCGCATTGCTCACGATGAAACATGTCTATAATTCTTTGCAGCGTATGCTTGTCTTTATAAACATCGTCACTATCGAGCTGTACAGCATATTTTCCACATTGAGATGCAAATATCCCGACATTCCAACACCCGCCTATTCCGAGTGTGTCTTCTTCAGGGATAAGATGAATCAGTTTTCCATCCGAACTCAGATCTTTCAAAATGTCCGTTGTTCCGTCCGTCGAATGATTATCTACGACAATTACATTGAAAGGGAAATCGGTCTCCTGTCCCAATGCCGAACGTACAGCATCCCCAATTGTTCTCGCCCGGTTATATACCGGAATAACGACCGAAGCCTCCACATCAAACTTCATTGCAGATGCATCGAACGTTCGTGTTCGTGCAGGAAGCCACGCACCGATCGTTTTCAAATAATCGGTACAAGCTCGTTCCATCTCTATCTGTACGGCACGGTTGCGCGGATCGACATAGTCAAACTGCTTTTCTCCGGATTTACGGAAATCATATTCGTCTTGAGAATATAAAAATTCAGGAATATGTACAGGCAAACTTTTTCGGGAAACTCGTAAACGCAAATCATACCATCCCGCATAACGGTATATCTCTTTCATCTGTCCGGCAGCCTCCCGAATAGAGCGATTCCGATAAAACAGAATAGTCCCGAAATCGAAATCATCTCTTATACTACCGGATAGATAATCTATTACCGGATGTTTTTCTTCCTTTCCCGAAACATACGGGACTATATCCCGAACAAAGTATCGTATAACCGTCTTCAGGAATATTTTCGGCAATTTGTCGTATGGTTTCCGTAGAGTACAGATCATCGACAAACAAAGACCTGCACCCTTCGATACCCGGATCATTCCGGTCTTTTGATAACAAAAGCATTATCGATAACGAATAACGGCTCTTTTTGAGAGAAGCGACAGTCGAAGATACTTGCTCGACAGAATCAAAAGGGAGAAAACAAGATATTACAGGAGATTCCATAATTATGATTATTGGTGTTTCATATATTCATCGACAGCTTTCTTTACCGATCTGTGCAGTAGCAGTAGCTCCTTTGCCGTATCATAATCCAAGCCCGTTTCTTCCACAATCATGCGAGCCCCCCGATCTATCAGTTTCTGGTTGGTCAATTGCATATTCACCATTCGGTTGCCTTTCACCCGACCCATTTTTATCATTGTGGCGGTAGAAATCATATTTAAAACCAGCTTTTGCGCCGTACCCGATTTCATACGTGTACTTCCGGTCACGAACTCTGGTCCTACGATGATCTCGATAGGAATATCAGCTTCCCGAGAGACCGGAGAACCCGGATTACAAGAAATGGAAGCCGTAAGAATTCCGGCTTTCCGACAGTGATGCAACGCTCCGATCACATAAGGCGTCGTACCGGATGCTGCAATTCCGATTACCGTATCGAGGGGACCGACATTGCGGTCGCAAAGCTCTTTCCAACCCTTCTCAGCACTATCTTCTGCAGCTTCTACCGGATTGCGCAATGCAGTATCGCCTCCGGCTATGAGTCCGATCACATAAGTATTCGGCATGCCGTAAGTGGGAGGAATCTCCGAAGCATCCAATACGCCGAGCCGTCCGCTCGTACCTGCCCCTAAATAAAAAATACGACCGCCCCGTTTCATCTTCGGGACAATCGCTTCTACCAGTTTTTCGATCTGAGGTATTGCCTTTTCTACCGCAACGGCAACTTTTTTATCCTCTTCGTTGATTCCTACAAGTAATTCATGTACCGATTTCTCTTCCAAATGATCATGTAAAGAGGGCATTTCGGTTATTTTTTCAAATTTCATCTTAATTCAGTTTGCTGCATTTAAATGATATTTTACAAGTTCCGTAACAGGAGCGGATAGAATTTTACCGACCGTCAAAGAAAGAGATCGCGCCACCTCTAACAATACCGGACGGTAATAATATGCCACAGAACCTACCATGTGCACCGTTTCTCCCTGAGGATAATGCAGAACGTTTCTACGAAAAAAAGATGTGAATGCATTGACCGCCAATAGCCGTATTTCAGGTTCGTCAAGATTTTCCGCAACAAACGGAGAAAGCGAAGCGAGAAACCGGTTCGGAAACGGCTCTTTATAAACAGCTTGTAAAATCTGTTCCCGAGAAAGTTGAAAACGGGCAAAAAAACGATCTCTTAACGGTTGGGAAAGTTCCTCTTTCAGGCAATCCGCCACCAAACGTCGTCCTAAATCCGCACCGCTACCTTCATCTCCCAAGATAAAGCCGAGAGGCGAAACATGCTGCTCTATATTTTTCCCATTATAATAACAAGAGTTCGACCCTGTCCCCAATATACAGGCAATACCCGATTCATGCCCGCATAACGCTCGTGCAGCACCTAACAAATCGCTGTTTACTTCGACTTGGTCACAACCGATCACATATCGTAATAATCCCGAAATCATCTGGCATTGAATCGGAGTAGCACACCCGGCTCCATAAAAAAAGACTTCGGTTATATCGGTAACAGGAAGTCGTTCGAGTACCTCTCTCGACAATATTTTCCTGATCTCGTCATCTGTTTGGAAAAAAGGATTTATTCCCGCTGTCTTAAATGCGATCGTTTGAGTCTCGTCTGCCAAACACCAATCGGTTTTGGTAGAACCGCTATCTGCTATCAGTATCATTTTTTCAATTTTCTGGAAATTGTTGCAATGTATCAAATTTTTCGGGAATCGGATGAAAGTCGTCTCTAAAAAATTATTGAAATATTCGGTGTCAATATATTCTTTCAATCGCACTGTTACGATAATAATGCGACAATATTTCCCGATAAGAGTACCCCTTCGCACCCATCACCGCCGCACCGATCTGACAAAGACCGACTCCATGCCCCCAACCTGCCCCTTTCAAGGTATATGACTGCGGAATACCATCCTTCACATTTTCCGGATGTACCGTAAATGCAGAACTGTATAAATGCGAAGCGGACAAAATACGCCGAATAAACAACTCTTTACCCACAACACGTGAAACTTTAGTCCCTACAATACGCAACCGGACAATTCGCCCGGAAGCCCCTCTTGCCAAAGGAACAAGCGAAACAATTTCACCGAAATCTATACCCGACCGTTTCCGGATAAGGTTCGCCAGTTCCGACTGGGTGTAAGATACCGACCAACGGTAAAAGTCGGTAGTCTCCTGATCATACCCGTTCAGCACTTGTTCCAAAATCTTCGGGTCTCGTGTATTGCAAAATGCTTCGGGCGAAGATTCTATAAATTCCGAAGCATTCTTCTCATCGGCCAAGTCGGGGATTTTTTCATCCGAAAACTTATCATACACAGGGATAAGGTAGGGATGATGCTTCTCTTCCCAACAATTTTCAAACAGTTCGCTTACTCCGCCGCAACATTTTGAGAATCGTGCATCGCAAATCCGGCTTTCACTTGTCAGGACTTCGCCACGGGTAGATCGTACAGCTTCTGCCACCTGAGGGGTAGCGATACGGGTTATCCCCTGATAACGTTGACAATGATCGTCAGCACAAACATCGAATAAAAAATGATCTTCCCTATCATACCAACAGACGATTTCATCAGGGGCTCCCCTCTTGTTACTTGCCCTTTTATTTCCCGGTTTCCCATTAAAACGGGGAAGTTGGGCCAATAACCAGCTTCGGGAAATTACAGCATGGGCCTTAAGCAATTCAAGCGAAGCCGAAGCACTCATCTCCGATGATATGACACTCGTCAAATATTTTTCCAAAGCAATACGGTTTATCGCTACAATCTCCGTGTCATCGGCAATCAGTTTCAATATTCCGGAGAATCGTTGTGTTTCTTCCCGCTCCCAATGAAAATCCACACCGATAGTCACACTGTTCAAATCGAACGAACAGTGCTCATTCTCCGGAATGAACATCAAGGAATCGTATTCCTTACCATTCCATAAAATTCGATTGCCGGACAAGCATATAACCTTATGCTCCCCCTCAGTTATTATATCGGAAGGAGATACCGAAAACTTTCCGTTCAATCTGAAAACAATCTCTTTACGGTGTAAAATACCGACTTCGATCCGGGGTTCTGTCATAGGTCTTTAAATATGAAAACAGATACAAAGTAAATGATTTTATTCCGGGATCTGCCGCTTTCCGACAAATGAAAAACAGGTCTTGCAATCATAATCACTTCAAATAAATACCTTTTTCTTTCAAAGATTCATTTTCCGTTCATATTCTTCTATAATCTTCCGGATTTCTGCCGTATTACTTTTCGGATATTCTCTTTTCATCACAATACTATCTTCGAGGTAATAACCTTCATGATCCTGACGGGTCAAAAAGAATGTGGTGTCGGTCAGCATCGTCGCATTAAATTTCGCACTCCACAATCTAAGATCATTATATTCTACCAATAATACCGCATTTCGACCCTCTTGTGACAATAATTTCACGGTTCCTTGTTCTATCCGATTTCCAAAATAATAAGTATAAATATAATATCCGACGCTATCTTTATCAGTCAATATCTTCATCGAAACTATAATTTCATTACGATTCAAACTCCAGGCCCAATTCCCCCCAAAATCGAAAGTCGTCAGACTGTCCGAATCGCTCAATAACTCAGCCGAAGATTCCGCCTCTTTTACCTCCCGAGAACGGGGACTCCCCGTACACGAAACCCAGAAAATCAGGTGTAATAAAATAACACAACAAAACAGACTTCTCATAATCGTGCGAATTTAATATTTTCATAAAACAAGATCAATCTCGATGCGTTCGCTTGTAGTCTTCAATTACCCAACGCCCTTCTTCAAGCTCTTGATCGTGATAACATCTTGTTAAAACAATACTATCTTCGAGGTAATAATCCTCAGGTTTCTGTCGGGTCAGAAAGAATGAGGTATCGGTCAGCATCGTCGCATTAAACTTTGCACTCCACGGTATGGTAGCTTTGTCATCCCCTACCAAAAGTACTGCATTACGACCATCCTGTGACAATAATTTTACATAACCTACTCTTATGCGGTTTCCAAAATAATAGGTATATAAGTAATATCCAACACTATCCTTATGTGAAAATATTGTCATTGAAATTGCTGCTTCACCAGAATTATTCCATCCCCAATGTCCATAATAGTCAGGAGCTTTTATACTATCTATATCTTTGTAGATCTCAGTTGCAGCACTATTCCCCGCTTGGGAATCAGCCTTCCCCGAACAAGAAATAAAAAATATCAGGTGCAGTACCAATACACCATAAAACAGATTTTTCATATCAGTATTGTTTTAACATTTCATCATACGACTTGAATTTATCCATCCGATTAATCCAGCCATCTAAGAACTTTCTTTGAGACTCATCGTCATCTACAATTTTATGATAATTGGCAATCCTATTTTTCCGGTATTGTTCATAAATCTCTCCGGGATTCGGATGCCGATTCAACACCTCGATCGTTTCCGGGCCGATAAAACCATCTACATCTACCTGACCACCCAGTTGATTGATTGCCCGTTGCAGATGTCTTACAGCCGCATCTCGACCGGAATTTATATAAAAATCGAAATAGAGCTGCCTGATCACCGGATCATCGATCTCTCCCGCCCTCGAAGTCTTCCAAAACTCCTCTCTGTAAATCTTCTTTGCCCCCTCAGGTGTAAGCTTCTTCAGATTTTCCACTGTCGGTTCCACACCGATATGTTTTTTTGCAAATGCGTTCCACGTGCTCGACGATATACCGTGGTTGGTCGCTCCGCCTCTGTCATAACGGCTGTTGACATATCCCCTTTCGCTTTCCAGAACTTTGGCTACCTGATCCTCAAAACCGCCCGGTTCCTTGTCTGCCCGCCTACGTTCCAACTCCTCCTGACCGAGGGGACCTTCTCCCGCACTATATTCAAGTCCGGAACGGGGACGGGGCGGATCGGGTACAACAAATGTACTTAATAAAGGCGATTTTGTCAATACATCCCAACCATAATATTTCTCGCTTTTTTTATTGTCCTGCGAAAGCGGAACTTGTGCGGTTTCCCGGGCAGAACTTTGACCGGCATTGCCGGTATCCGGACGATCTTTTGTCCGGTCGCCTTCCGATAGCATACTCAAACTGAAATTTCCCCGAGAGTCTCTGTAATCTTGTCTTTCGGATCGATCTCCCGGTGTCGAATTGCCGGAGATACTTTTCATCGCCTCCTGATAGGTACGGTCACGCCCCTGTCGATATTGATACTTGGAATTATCCGCATCCCAATCCGAGATTCGTGCTGGTATCCATTTCCCCGAAAACAGAGATCGCTTCATAAAACTGTTGGTTTCGGGATTCCATAATACTTCTTCGGGTATCCCATCTTCATAGTTCAAGTTTTGCTTTGACATAATTATGATTTTTATAGATTAACAATTACGCCGATAAAAATAAGCCCGAAAAAAGTGCTCTTTATGCGATAATTATAAAATCGTATAGGCAATATTTATATACTTCTTGCATATACCTTTTCAGGGGAGTGTACAGATAGTTCATCTCTTGTAAGATAACCGCTTAAAATAAGCTGACCCGATCGTATTTTTTTATTGGAAAATTTAGACAGACTTTAAAACTATCCGTAATTTTGTACCGTATTTAAACATTGAATACTTTATATGAAATATATGGATACTCGCAAACGGGTTTCCTGCGGATTATCAGTTTTCC
>ENA-UESE01002306-UESE01002306.1-human-gut-metagenome-genome-assembly--contig:-NODE-2306-length-11503-cov-2.477070_pt1 | contig 11503 bp, 9 predicted proteins | sample MGYA00242995_ERZ507996 | MGnify/ENA primary metagenome ERZ507996 (study PRJEB26167, sample SAMN06115489) | human gut metagenome | host: Homo sapiens | place: China:Sichuan | collected 2015-04-15... | reverse complement strand
GGGGCTATCAGGTGACGGGCTATTATGCCCCGACGAGCCGCTATGGCAGTCCGGACGAATTTAAGCAGTTTGTGGATGCCTGCCATCAGAATGGCATTTCTGTCATTCTGGACTGGGTGCCGGCGCATTTCCCGAAGGATGATTTTGCACTGGCACGCTTTGACGGCACGGCGCTTTATGAGCATCAGGACCCCCGTCTGGGGGAGCATATCCAGTGGGGGACGTATATCTTCAATTACGGCAGAAAAGAGGTTGCGAATTTCCTGCTTGCAAATGCGCTTTACTGGATGGATATTTTTCATATAGACGGGCTGCGCGTGGATGCGGTGGCATCTCTTTTGCGGCTGGATTTCTGCAAGGAGGAGGGACAGTGGCTGCCGAATGTATACGGCGGCAGTGAAAACCTTGAGGCAATCGAATTTCTCAAGCACATGAATTCCGTCATTGCCGAACGAGAGCCGGGCGCACTCATGATTGCGGAGGACAGCACCGCATGGCCCGGTGTGACGAAGAAGGTTGAGGAGGGCGGTCTTGGGTTCAGCCTGAAATGGAACATGGGCTGGATGAATGATTTCCTCTCCTATATCAAGCTTGACCCTATTTATCGGAAATACCATCAGAATAAGCTGACCTTTGGCATGGCATATCATTATGCGGAGAATTTTGTGCTGGTGCTTTCGCATGATGAGGTGGTACATACGAAATCCTCGATGATTGGGAAAATGCCGGGGGATGTCTGGCAGAGCTTTGCGAATTTGCGCCTTTCCTATGGCTTCATGATGGGGCATCCGGGGAAAAAGCTGCTGTTTATGGGCGGTGAATTTGCACAGTACAGCGAATGGAGCGAGGCGCGCTCTCTGGATTGGCATTTGCTGCAATATGCCGACCATCAGGAAATGCAGGCGTATGTGAAGGAGCTGAATCACCTTTATGCAGAGGAGCCTGCCTTCTGGGCGGAGGATTTCGACCCGAACGGCTTCCAATGGATTGAATGTGACGATGCGGAAAGCTCGATTGTTTCCTTTGTGCGCCGCAGTCAGGAGAAGGAGCTGGTTTTCCTCTGCAATTTTACACCTGTGGTGCATCGTGGGTTTTCGCTCGGCGTGCCGCAGGAGGGTGTTTATCATGAACGGCTGAACAGCGATGCCGCGCGCTTCGGCGGCAGTGATGTCATCAACGCCGTACCGCTGCAGAGCAAGGCGGAGCCGGCAGGCCGCTGCCCGTTTCAGGTAGAGCTGGATGTGCCGCCTCTGGGGATGGTCATTCTGGAGCGGGAGCAGCCGAAGAAGCAGCCGCGGACAAAAAAGCCTAAGACAAGGACGGCGGCAAATGGTACAAAAACAGATGCAAAACGGAAGCATCCCGAAAAAAATACGGAAAAAACCGCCAAACAGGCAGATTTGCCATGATTTTTCTTGAGAATTTCTCTTAGTTCTTATTGACGTTGCGCGAGTTTTTGTGTATAATTCTTAAATGTATGGTAAAAAAAGGCGTAAAAGCACCTTTCTTGCCATCAACGAATCTCGCACTGGGAGGGAGGGAAATTCATGTCAGAGGTAAAAGTTAAAGAAAATGAATCCTTGGACAGCGCACTGCGTCGTTTTAAAAGAACATGTGCCAGAGATGGTATCATGGGCGAAGTACGCAAAAGAGAGCATTATGACAAACCCAGCGTAAAACGCAAAAAGAAATCCGAAGCCGCTAGAAAACGTAAATTCAGATAATCGTATGAAAGCGTTTTCCGTGGCTGTCAACAAAATGACTGCTTGCAGGCATTTTTGAGCAGACACGAGAAAACCTGAGTTGATGAGTAAAACGAAGTTTTACGAATTGCTTTCATGGTTTGATAAGTTTTACTAAGTTTTACGAAGCGAAAAGGGATGATTATATGTCATTAAAAGAGCAGCTTTTTGCAGATTTGAAAACTGCTATGAAAGAAAAGGATACCATCAAGAAGGATACGATTCAGCTGATTCGTTCCGGTGTCCTGCAGATCGAAAAGGATAACAAGGTTGAGCTGGATGATGAAGGTGTCATCGAGGTTATCTCCAAGCAGCTGAAAAGCAGAAGGGATTCCCTGCCCGACTATGAAAAAAGCGGCAGACAGGATCTGATCGAAAAACTCAATAAAGAGATCGAAGTTTTGTTAAGTTACCTTCCAGAGCAGTTAAGCGAGGATGAAATTCAGAAGATTGTTGAAGACGCCATCGCACAGACCGGAGCCTCTACCATTAAGGATATGGGCAAAGTCATGGGTATCGTGACAGCCAAGGCGAAAGGTCGCGCAGATATGAAAATTGTCGGCGGTCTTGTGAAAAAAATGCTCCAAGGCAAGTAATAATCGAAACCATAGGGTCACAGGCGATTGCCTGTGACCCTTTTACGTTGAAGGGGGAAAGGCTATGAAATTCAGAAAAATGATGGGCGTAACGGCGGCTTTTTTGTGTGCGGCACTGGCTTTATCCGGCTGCGGCAGCACAGGAGAAACGGCATACCGCATCGGCATTGTTCAGCAGGATGAACATTCCTCTCTGGATGCGGCAACGCAGGGCTTTGAGGACAAGCTGATGGAGCTGCTGGGAGAAGAAAATGTCACCTTCGATTACCAGAACGCGCAGGGCGAACAGGCAAACAGCACCACCATTGCCACGAAATTTGTTTCCGATGGCTGCGATTTGATTCTGGCAAACGGCACAACGGCTTTGCAGTCTGCGGCAGCGGCAACGGCGGATATCCCCATTGTGGGTACATCCGTAACGGATTATATCGCGGCAGGTGCAGTGAATTCCAATGAAAAGCCCGGCACAAATGTCACAGGTGTTTCCGATTTGGGCGAAATCAAGGCACAGGTGGATGTGCTGCTTACATTCTGCAAGCCCGATACGAAGATTGCGGTGGTTTACTGCTCCGCAGAGCCCAACTCCATCTATCAGGCGGAGCGCGCGGAAAGATATCTGAAGCGGCTCAAACGGGACTGTGCTATCTACACCGTTGCGGATTCCAATGATGTGCAGGCGGTGCTGACAAAGGCGGTGCAGGAATGTGGCGCTATCTTTATCCCGACCGATAACACCATGGCGAACAGCATGGAAATCGTAAAAAATATCACGATTCCGGCAGGTGTGCCTACCTTTGCAGGGGCGGAATATATGAGCCGCATCGGTGCGCTGGCTACGCTTTCCGTTCGTTATTATGACCTGGGGGTGAAGGCGGCGGAAATGGCGTATAATATTCTGGTGAACGGCACAAAGCCTGCCGAAATGCCAATCGCGTTTGTTTCCGACGGTGTGACACCGAAGTATAATGCGGAAATCGCAAGGGCTTTGGGCATTACTCCTCCTGCCGATATGGAAGCACTGGAGGAAACCATGGAATAACCTCCCCTTTCGCAGAGGATGAAAGCGCCTGTATCGAAGAAACAGTTTTTTCGATACATTTAATCGAAAAATTCGATTTGCTGTTGACAATCAAAGTAGGGATGCTATAATTCATTTTGCGATGAAATGATATGTCGAAATCAGACATGAAAAAAATCAAAGAGGGAGAGGGTAGATTATGAAAATGAAAAAAGTAACAGGCCTTCTGGCTATGACCGTAGCGGCAGTAATGGCAATGACAGGCTGCGGCGGCAATGATGCGGCAGATGAAAGCACAGGGAATAAGGTATATCACATCGGCATTATTCAGCAGATGGAGCATGGTTCTCTGGATCAGGCAACAAAGGGCTTTGAGGATAAGCTGACAGAGCTTCTGGGTGAGGATAATGTGGAATTTGACTACCAGAATGCACAGGGGGAGCAGGCAAACTGCACCACCATTTCCACGAAATTTGTTTCCGACGGCTGTGACCTGATTATGGCAAACGCAACCACAGCATTGCAGACAGCGGCGGCAGCAACCTCCGATATCCCCATCGTCGGTACCTCCGTTACAGATTATGTGACAGCAGGCGTGGTAGAATCCAATGAAGCACCCGGCAAAAATGTCACAGGCGTTTCCGATCTGGCTTCCGTCGAAAAGCAGATTGATGTGCTGATGCAGTTCTGCGATAAGGAAAGCACAAAGGTTGCAGTGGTTTACTGCTCCGCAGAGCCGAACTCTACCTATCAGGCAGAGCTGGCAAAGAAATATCTGGAGGAACAGAAGATTCCTTATGCAATCTACACCGCAGCAGATTCTAACGAAATTCAGGCGGTTGTGACAAAGGCAGTTGCAGACTGCAACGCAATGTATATCCCTACCGATAACACATTTGCAAACAACATGGAAATCGTAAAGAATATCGCAGTTCCCGCACGCGTGCCCACCGTTACAGGTGCGGAAGCAATGTGCGAGGTTGGCGCATTGGCAACACTGTCTATCAGCTACTATGATCTGGGCGCAAAGGCTGCCGAAATGGCGTATGATATTTTGGTGAACGGGAAGAAGCCTGCGGAAATGCCCATTGAATATCTGACAGATGGACTGGTTCCCAAATATAATGTAGATATCGCAGAAGCATTGGGTGTTACAATCCCCGAAGGGATGGAGCCGGTTGCTTAAGCGAAAGACCTGCGGTTTGATTTGAATTAAATACAGGAATAAGCGAAGCATGTGCTTCGCTTATTCCTGTAAAAAAAGAAAGCATAGAAAGAGGTATATTTATGAATATTATGGCATTGCTCAATGCCCTTCCGGGCTCCATCGCCCAAGGGCTGATTTGGGGTGTTTTTGCCATCGGCGTTTACATCACCTTTAAGGTATTGGATTTTGCGGATATGACCGTAGACGGCAGCATTGCGACAGGCGGCTCCGTTGCAGTTATGATGATGCTTTCCGGGCATAACGTAGCGGTTGCTCTGGTAGCGGCTACGATTGTCGGTATGCTGGCAGGCATGGTAACAGGTATCTTCCATGTGGCTTTGGGTATCCCCGGTATTCTGGCAGGTATCCTGTCCCAGCTGGGTCTGTATTCTGTCAATATGCGTATTTTGGGTAAATCCAATCAGGCAATCAGCGTAGATAAATATAATCTGATTCTCAGCCTGAGAGATATCCACGGTGCAATCATTGTTTCCGCGATTTTCTGTATTGTAGTCATCGCGCTGATGTATGGCTTCTTCGGTACAGAAATGGGTCGTGCCTTCCGTGCAACGGGCAATAATGAAAAAATGGCACGCGCACAGGGCATCAATACCAATACAATGAAGGTTTTGGGGCTTATGGTATCCAATGGTCTGGTTGCGCTTGCAGGCGGTCTGTATGCGCAGTATCAGGGCAATGCAGACGTAAACATGGGGCGTGGTGCTATCGTTATCGGTCTGGCATCCGTTATCATTGCGGGCGTTGTATTCAAGAGATTTGATTATAACTATGCACTGCGTATGCTTGGCGTTGTCGGCGGTGCAATTCTGTATTATATCGTTATCGCAGTGGTACTGTGGCTTGGTCTGGAAACCACCGACCTGAAGCTGATCAGTGCTTTGATTGTAGCGGCATTCCTTGCTTTGCCCCACCTGAAGGGCAAATATGCTGCCAGCCATGTAAAGAGAGGAGGCGGCAAGAATGCTTGAGCTGAAAAATATCTATAAAACCTTCAATCCCGGTTCTATCAATGAAAAAAGAGCCTTAAACGGCATCAATCTGACGCTGGAGGATGGCGACTTTGTTACCATCATCGGCGGCAACGGCGCGGGGAAATCCACCATGCTGAATGCCATTGCGGGCGTTTGGCCTGTAGACAGCGGCTCTGTTATCATTGACGGCGAGGATATCACAAAGCTGCCCGAACACAAAAGAGCAAAATATCTGGGGCGCGTATTCCAGGACCCCATGAACGGGACAGCTGCCGATATGGAAATCGAAGAAAATCTGGCTGTGGCAAAACGCCGCGGACAGACCCGTACCCTCAGATGGGGGATTACAAAAAAAGAAAGAGAAGAATATGTTGAGCTTCTAAAGCCGCTGGATTTGGGGTTGGAAACCCGTCTGCGCGCAAAGGTAGGTCTGCTTTCCGGCGGACAGAGACAGGCACTGACCCTTCTGATGGCAACGCTGAAAAAGCCCAAGCTGCTCCTGCTCGATGAGCATACTGCGGCACTGGACCCGAAAACAGCGGCGAAGGTTCTGGAGCTTTCCGATAAGATTATTGCGGAGCATAACCTGACTGCGCTGATGGTAACGCATAACATGAAGGATGCCATTGTGCATGGCAACCGTCTGATTATGATGTGGGACGGCAAGATTATTCTGGACATCAAGGGAGAGGAAAAGAAAAACCTGACCGTTGATGACCTGCTGCATCAGTTCACCGTTGCCAGCGGCAAGGAATTTGCAAACGACCGCGCCCTGCTCGGCTGATTTGAAAACAGAAAAAACAAAAAGGACACTCTATAAGATGTGTCCTTTTTTGTGCGCGGACGGCGGATACAGGTATACAAAATACTTGCAAAAAAGGGAGGATTATGCTTGACATTGAAGATTTGAGTGCTATAATGACTTTAACAGTGTGACGCGGATATGCGTGCATGTAATAAAGCAAAACCAGAAAGGGGAAACTGAGGAAAAAGGGAGAGATTCTTATGAAAAAATGGATGAAAATGACAGCCACAATGATGGCTGCAGCAATGGCATTGACAGCCTGCGGCGGGAATGATGCGGCAGACAATTCCGATGACGCGGGCGAAACATATACAGTCGGCATCATTCAGCAGCTGGAGCACCCTGCATTGGATGCGGCAACAAAGGGCTTTGAGGATAAGCTGACAGAGCTTCTGGGCGACAAGGTAAAATTCGATTATCAGAACGCACAGGGCGAGCAGACAAACTGCACCACGATTGCAACAAAATTTGTTTCCAATGATGTTGATTTGATTATGGCAAACGCAACCACAGCTTTGCAGGCGGCAGCAGCGGCAACTGGGGATATTCCTATCGTTGGTACCTCCGTAACAGACTATAAAACAGCAGGCGTGGTTGATTCCAATGAAAAGCCCGGCAGAAACGTAACCGGTGTTTCCGATCTGGCACCCGTTGATCAGCAGATTCAGCTGCTCATGAAGCTGGTTCCCGATACAAAGAAGGTTGGCATCGTATACTGCTCCGCAGAACCCAACTCTGCATATCAGGCGAAGCTGGCAGAGGCTGAGCTGGATAAGGAAGGCATTGCATGGGCTGAATTTACAGCAGCAGAGTCCAACGAGGTACAGTCAGTTGTAACAAAGGCAGTCGGCGAATGTGATGCATTGTATATCCCTACAGACAACACCATCGCAAATAACACAGAAATCGTAAAGAACGTAGCGGTTCCCGCAGGGATTCCTGTTGTAACCGGTGAAGAAGGCATGTGCAGCGGCTGCGGTCTGGCAACTCTGTCCATCAGCTACTATGATTTGGGCGTAAAGGCGGCGGAAATGGCTTACGAAATTCTGACAAACGGCGCAGATCCCGCACAGATGGCAATCGGCTATGTAACTGACGGCATCACAGAAAAATACAATGCTGACATCGCAGAGGCACTGGATATCACCATTCCCGAGGATATGGTAGCAATCGAAAACTAAAGAGCGGCAATCAAAAATGAAGCAGTTCCTCTCACATGAGAGTTGAAAAAAATGAATGCGCACAGCGAAAAGGCGGAGCAAAGGCTCTGCCTTTTTGCATGCAGAAAAGCATGTAGAAAATTCTAGTTTATCCCCTGTTTGCATAAAGTGAATAAATGAGGTGATGGCATGGGATTTCGTAGGAATATGACAGAGGCACTGGAACTGCCGAAGGAAATACTGCTGCATCTGCCGCTGATTTCCTTTATCGGACAGGAGGAGGTTACGATAGAAAATTATAAGGGGATTCTGGAATACAGCGAGGAGACGGTGCGCATCGGCACGGCGGCAGGAGTTCTGCGGCTGGAGGGGCAGGGGCTTTGCCTGAAGCAGCTTTCGGCGGAGTGCATGGTGGTGACGGGCAGAGTGGAAAAAATGGAATTTCTGCAATGAGCATCCGGGCAGGACATTGGGGGGAGGATTTTGTTCCTAGCGTTATGGTATTATTTATGTGGATATGTTAAAATAAGGGTGAAGGGCTTTTCGGCGGAACGCTTCATGAATATGGCGGCGTATCGCGTTGTCTATCTATGGGAGGTGGCACGCGAGGGTGCCGGCATGACGATGAAAGCAGCAGGAAACAGCCTGGAGCTTTTGCAGGCGTGTGCCGAAAAAACGGGTTGTGCGCTGGAGGTGCTCTCCTATGGCGGTCTGCCCGTTTTTCTGGGGCGATTTGGCAGGCGGCAGGTCTGGACGGCAGGGCTTTTTTGCTTTGCGGCAGGGCTGTATCTGCTGTCCTCGTTTGTCTGGGTAATGCGGATTGAGGGGAATGAACGCCTTTCCAAGGAGGAGCTTCTCTCCGCCTGCAAGGAAATGGGACTATACCCCGGTGTCTGGAAACGGAGTGTGGACACACAGGCTGTCACCAATGGACTTTTGGAGGACTTTGCGGACATTTCGTGGGTAAGCGTCGGGATTCATGGAACAGATGCGACCATCCGACTTGCGGAAACGATTGAAGGGGTCGAAATTATTGATAAGGAAACACCCTGTGATATCGTTGCATCGACGGATGGCGTGATTTTGCAGATTACTGCGGAACGGGGAACCCCTTTGGTTGCCGCAGGGGATGTAGTGAAAAAGGGGGATGTGCTGATTTCCTCCGCGCTGACGATTGGCTTGGAGGGGGAGGAACAGCATACCGCATATACTGCGGCGGAAGGCACCGTAACGGCGCGCATCTGGCGGCGGCTGACTGAGGAACTGCCCTTGCAGTATGAGGAAGCCGTCTATAGCGGCGAGGAAAGGAAAAACCACAGCCTTCTCTTTTCGGGAAGGGAATTGGATATCCTTCACCCCGACAGTGATGTGCAGTGGGAAAGGGAGCTGCTTTCCGAGAAAACCCTCGGTCTGGGGGATAGGAAACTGCCCCTCACATGGCGGATGGAGTGCTGGCGGGCATATGAAACGGTGCAGAAAACGCGCACCGTGGCGGAAGCAAAAACGCTTCTGGAAGAAAAATTAAGAAAAAATGCAGAGAATTTATTGTCTTCTTACGGTACAATAGAGGATATACAAATCAGATATGAGGTTTACGCCAACAGTGTCCGCGCAGATGCGGAAATTATCATGGCGGAAAGAATAGAGGAGAAAAAGCAGAACATAGAAACAGAAAATCAGAACGAAGAAAAGGAGCAGGAAAACGCGAATGAGCTTTGAAAGAACCATACAGATGGAAAACCATATCATTCTGCCTGTATTCGGGCAGTTTGATGCAAATATCAAGAAAATCGAGAAGGCGTGCGGCGTGAGCATTGTCAATCGTGGGGATGATGTAAAGATTTCGGGCGAGGAAAAGGATGTCCATAAGGCTTGGAATATCCTCCATTCTCTTGTTGCTCTGGTGAAAAAAGGCGAGGAAATTACGGAGCAGAATCTGGAATATTTCATTTCCTCCGCAGAGGAAACCGACCTGCGTGAGCTGGAAAAAATGTATGATGATTTCATCTGCATTACCGTAAACGGCAGACCGCTGAAGCCCAAAACACTGGGACAGAAAAAATATGTTGATTTAATCAAGAATAATACGATTGTGTTCGGCATTGGTCCTGCCGGTACAGGGAAAACCTATCTGGCAATGGCAATGGCGATTACTGCCTTTAAAAATAACGAGGTGAACCGCATTATCCTGACCCGTCCTGCCATTGAAGCGGGGGAAAAGCTGGGCTTTCTGCCCGGAGATTTGCAGCAGAAGGTAGACCCCTATCTGCGTCCCCTGTATGATGCGCTGTATGAAATCATGGGCGCGGAAAATTTCATGAAAAACATGGAAAAGGGTCTGATTGAGGTTGCCCCTCTGGCATATATGCGTGGACGCACGCTGGATAATGCGTTTATCGTTCTGGATGAAGCGCAGAATACGACACCTGAGCAGATGAAAATGTTTCTGACCCGTATCGGGTATGGCTCGAAGGCGGTTATTACGGGAGATGTGACGCAGATTGACCTGACGGAGGGCAAGCACAGCGGCTTGACGGAGGCAACGCGAATTCTTTCCGGTATCGAGGGCATCGGGCAGATTACCCTGACGAATAAGGACGTTGTGCGTCATCCTCTGGTGCAGAAAATCATTCTGGCATACGAAAAGTTTGAAAACAGGAAACGAGGCGAGCAGGATGGCAAGAAGGAAAGACGAATCCCTCATAAATAACAGAAAGCAGAAAAAGGCGCGCAAGGTGATGTTTGCGGTTGCTTTTCTGCTGACGCTTCTCTGTATCGGCACAGGCTCCTATGTGCAGCAGCTGGATACTGTGCAGGTCGGCTCTGTGGCGGAAAAACGCTATGTTGCCGAAGCGGATGCGGTGGATGAGGTTGCGACCAATAAGCTCAAGGATGCGGCGGCGGACAGCGTTGCCCCTATTTATAAGCAAGATGCCGCGGTGGAGGAGGGAAGCAATGCCGAGGTGAAGGAGCTGTTTCAGGATTTGGAACAGATTCTTGCCAATTTGAAGCAGGGCGAAAGCTTTGTCGAAAAGGCGCAGGAGGCCCCCTGGAAGCTGCCGGTTGTGCTTTCTGAACGGGAGCTTAAGGCGTATCAGGCATTGGGGAAATCTAACCGCACCCTTTTTCAGGAGGATTGCCTGGTCACGATGAACAATCTCTATACCGAGGGCATTACCGCCGATGCGCTGGAGGAAGGCAGGCAGAAGGCAAACGAAGCCTTTGCGGCAACGGCATGGAATAAAGGCTTAAAGGAAATGGCAGGGGCGATTTTCGATGCGGCGATTACACCGAACCTTTTGCCCGATGAAGCGGCAATCGAAGCCGCGAGAGAAGAAAAGCGCGCAGAGGTTGCGGATGTGATGATCCGCAAAAACCAGAAAATTGTGGATGAGGGCGAAATCATCACGCAGGAGATTTATGATAGATTGGTGAGCCTGCATCTGGTCGGCGGTGCCGATTATAAAAGCAGTGTGCTGCCGCTTTTGGGGAGCTTTCTGCTGGTTGTGCTGCTGTTTGTTGCGCTGTATCTTTTCTTCGTATGGGGCAGAGGACAGTTTGAGCTGAAGCCCAATGAAGCGAAAATGCTCTTTACGATTTATGTGATTATGATACTGCTGCTGCGGCTGATGGGCGGCGCGGCTTATTTTACGCTGATTCCACTTGGGCTGTTTGCCATGCTGACAAGCATTCTGGTGGGGCGGCGCGTAGCATTGGTGATGAATACGCTGTTCTGCATCATCGGCTGCTTCATCTTCAATGGGGATGTGCAGTTTCTGATGTATTCCCTTCTGGTCGGCACCTTAGGTGCATTGCTCATCCAGAAAACGGAAAAGCGTCAGCGGATGGTCTGGGTGGCTGTGGCGATGGCGGCGGTCAGCTTTGCGGCAATGTTTGGGGTAGGGCTGTTTTTTGAAAACGGCTATTCCGCAGGACTTTTGTTAAAGTGCCTGTTTGCGGCGGTGATGGGACTGGTTTCCGTT
>ENA-UESE01002305-UESE01002305.1-human-gut-metagenome-genome-assembly--contig:-NODE-2305-length-11509-cov-2.868877_pt1 | contig 11509 bp, 5 predicted proteins | sample MGYA00242995_ERZ507996 | MGnify/ENA primary metagenome ERZ507996 (study PRJEB26167, sample SAMN06115489) | human gut metagenome | host: Homo sapiens | place: China:Sichuan | collected 2015-04-15... | reverse complement strand
GATGGAAAAACAAGTTATCTACATATTAAATACTCTAATGATGGAGGTGTAACCTTTACAGGTAACAATGGAGAAGATCCAGGTGCTTGAATTGGAATTTATGTAGATTATAATATAAATGATAGTGATGATCCTTCTGACTATAAATGAACTAAAATAAAAGGAGAACCTGGAATTACTGGTGATCCTGGTCCTGCAGGTAAAGACGGAGTTGATGGATTACCTGGAATTGGCATCGAAGTTCGTTATTGTTTAGGAACTACAACAATTTATGGAGGAACAAGTACTCCTGGAACGACAAGACAACCGACAGGTTGGAATTTAGCGGTTCCAACTCCTACTGAAGAGGCTCCTTATATTTGGTTTATTCAAGCCAGAGTAAATTATACAAGTAATACTGATAAAGTTGGCACAATTGAAGGTAGCTGGAGTACTCCCACTAAATTAAGTGGAACTAATGGGTTAAATGGAGAGAACGGTTCTAAAGGACAAATAATTTATCCTGAAGGTATTTATAATGTTAATACTGTATATCAAGGAACTGTAGATAAAACTCCTTATGTATATGATTCTAATGATGCTAACTATTATGTTTTAAATATAGTGGGAACATGGCAAGGAACATTACATAGTAATGAATCTCCAAGTACTGATACAAGTAACAGTTGGGTTAAGTTAGAAGCATTTGAAGCACTCTATGCCAAAATTGGAATTATTCCTAACGCTCTTATTGGTTCTGCTGTATTTAATGATGCTTATATGTTTAGTCAACAAGGTGTAGATGAAAATGGAGAGATTTCAACCCACTATGAAAATTTCAATCCAATTACTCCTGGAGAACCCGCAAATAGTACAAATCCAGAAAAACCTGGAGTTAGAACATTTATTCCAAATATTATGTTCAATTTTGAAACTGGTACAGGGCATATGTCTACAGGAAATATTTCTTTTGACTCAGACGGAAATATATATGCGAAAAATATTTCTGTAAATGGCAATATGAGCGGCTCAGATGAGGATGTATTGGACTTAACATATAGCTCTACTACTCAAACAGTTACTTTTACTGGGTTAAAGAATATTACTGTTTATATGAATGAATCTAATATTACAAAATCAAAAGTGCAACTATTAAATATTGATGCGTCTGTATTTGATAATATGAGTTATAAATCAAAATTTACAATTGATATATTTAATAACTGTAATATCCCATTACTATTTGATTCTACAGGATTTTATCGACCAGGATTTGATATGTTAGAGTCTTATAGCTATGTAGCAGTATTACCAAGACAAAGTATAACTTTAAAAATCTGATTATTACCTAATGCAGTAATTCCTGGAAAACCTGCTACTTGATATGCAAACTATGAAATATTAGTAAATAATCCTGTAGTAGTAACTGCTGGTAAAGAATATAAAGGATGACTGTTTTCTTCAACTAAGAATGTAATTTTGCAAAAAGTTATCGAAGTTATATAAACTATATGAAAAAAAATAATATATTACCTACTATAGATCTACAAAATTCAAGAGAGTATTCTGGAGCTTATAATTCAAGAGATTTCTATAAGGGAACTTCCTTTAAGATGGCGGGAGAATGAATAACAAATACTCACTATTTTAATGACGAATATATTGTAGATTTTGTATCATTTGAAGGAGCTTTATTGTCTTGCATTAGAAGTCATACATCATCTTCGTTAAATATGCCTGAATTAGTTCGAGAAAACGATAAAATCATTGGTATTAAACCAAATCTTTTCTGAGCTTTTGTAATGGCAGGAGTTGAAGGACCTGCTGGCAAAGTATGAGTTCCTGAAGTTAAAAATGGAATAATTTCTTGGAAACTAGATGATGAAACTCCTACTTCAATTCCTTCAACAAATATTATTGGTCCTCAGGGTCCAGAAGGAAAAACTCCAGTTCTTGGATTACTAAAAAAAGGTGATTTATACTATTTAACTGTAAACGGAGAACCTTTAAAAGATCCAGAAACTGAAGAAAACGTACCTGTACAAGGACCTAAAGGAGATACAGGAAACACTGGTCTAAAGGGAGCTGATGGAAAAACACCAGTATTCAAAATAGAAAATGGTAACTGGATGCTTTCCTATGATAATAATAAATGAGAAAACCAAGGTAAAGCTGTAGGTGAGGATGGTGTAAATGGTAAAGATGGGAAGAATGGAAAGGATGGAATAACTCCTTATCTTCGAATAGAAAATGGCCGTTGGATGCTTTCAATGGATAACCAATCTTCATGAAAAGATATTGGTCAAGCTACTGGAGCAAGAGGCCCAGAAGGTCGTCCTGGAATCGATGGTCGAAATGGACGTGATGGTAAAGATGGAGAGGATGGAATTAGTCCTATACTTAAAATCACGGATAATAAATGATATGTATCATATAATGATGGTGCTACTTGGCAGGTACTAGGAAGATCTATTGGAGATCAAGGAGAACCTGGTAAAACGCCTAAACTTATTAGAGTTTTTGGAGATCCTGCTACTCTTTTAGATGATCGCATTCTTTGAGGTTATGATGGAGTTCCTGTTAGTGAATGGACAGTATTATGTTACTTAAATGAGCTAAAAGGAGATTCTATTAAGTCTGTTAATATTACAGATGCAGAAGGTAGTTTAGAACTTACAATGGAATCAAGTAAAGTTATTACTGCTACTGGTTCTGTACTTCCAAGATTTAATGCAGGAACTATTGAAACTGTTGAGTGAGATCAAAATCCGTCATTAGTAATTGATAAAACTAATGCTCCTAGAGAATGAGCTTTAAATGTAAAAGTTCCTAAAGGAAAACCTGCTACAGTAACTGTAGTTTCTGAAGTAGAAAAATTAGCACCAGATGCACAACCTTATGTAACTGATTTAAATCCAGATATTAGTGATGCAAATCTTAAATTTGGAATTCCTCAAGGAGAAAAAGGAGATCCTGGCGATGAAAATATAGCAATCGGATGCCAATCTGATTTTCCAAATAACGAGCCAGAGCATGATAAGATTTGGTATGATCCATGTGATGAAGCTATGGATCAATATTCAGTCCAAGACTTTTTATATCATTCTTATATTGCTGTTGGTGGTACTCTCAATCAAGAACAATTCGAAGCTGCTTGAAAATCATTTCCTAATACAGCAGGATTTGAAATTAAATTTGCAAATAGCTTTGAAGAGTTAGGTGATCCTACTGCAGATAAATTAGGAAAATTATATATGATTCCTGCTCAATCTACAGTTCTACATGACTTATTTGAAGAATATATTGTTGTTCATTCTCCAAGTACTACAGAAGAAGTTTATATGTGGGAAAAATGAGGAAGTGGACAAATTACTGTAGATTTGAATAACTATTATACTAAAGCAGAAATGGATCAACAGATACAAAATTTAGAAGATAAAATCGAAGAGTTAACTTCAACGGTTTGAAATGATGTTAATAATTAATTTTTTAAAACATGGCTAATAGTGTTGTAAAATTTTATAGAGGTCTACAAGCTTCTTATAATTCCACTACGCATGCTAATGGTATTTATTTTGCCACAGATACTAAGAAAATTATTATGAATGGCACTGAATATGGTGGCGATTCTAAGAAAAAGGTATCAAATGTAGCATTAAATGCCAATGCTAATGGGATTGTAATTACATATACAGATTCCACATCTACAACTTTATTACTAGGTAAAGCTACGGATACTGCAGATGGTCTTATGTCTAAAGAAGATAAAGCTAAACTTGATAGTTTAGATCCTACAGCAAGTGGTTCTTATGAATCTTCGTTAGATCCTAGTGTAGCAACAGTAGAGAAACTTGGGGGCATTAACGCAGGTACAACTGTAGCACAACTTACAGGTAAGAGTTATGATGAAATTTTTGATACTCTTATCTTCCCAACAGTTAATCCCACATTTGTAGCTCCAACTGCAACTATTTCTTTAAAGGGCTATTCAAATACTCAGGAAGTAGGAGCAAATGCTCCAACCGCTGCAAATTTTAATACTGGATTTAATCAAGGCCAGATTTTAGTCGCAGGAAAAGAGCAGGCAAAACGCGCAGGAGCTTTAGATCCAGAGAATTCGTATATTTTATATGGCTCATCTCAAGAACTTCCCGCAAAGGTAGTTAAAGGCTCAATGTCATATAAGTATCACGCTGCTCATGCACAAGGTCCTCAACCTAAAGATTCTAAAGGTAACGACTATGGTACTCCTTTAGCTGCAGGATCAGTAGATTCAAGTGCAGTTACAGTAACAGGATATATTCCTGCTTATTCAGGTTTAGTTTCTACAGCTTCAATTACAGAAGATGTAATTAAAGGATTAACTAAAACTACTTCTGCAAAGAAAACAATTAAAGTAGCTGGACCAATTTCAGAACAATATATTTGTTTTGCTGCTCCTGCAGGTTGATCGGTTTCAAATATTAAAGACAGTAATAACTTTGATGTAACTAGTTCATATACTACTAGTACAGTTTCGGTTACTGGTTTAGATGGTCAAGCGGTTGATTATACAGTATATTTATCTGGTAAGATGTCGCAACCTAGTACTTACTATGTAAACTTTAACTAATTATGGCAGAATTTTTTGGTAAAGGTATTTCGGTAGGTTCTGGTTTTGACTTAGGTGCGAATCTACCATTAGATAATAGAACAGTTCAGGCTACAATTGCTGAACGTGATTCAATGCCTACTATTCAGTTAGTAGAAGGCCTTTTAGTATATGTAAAGGAAAATAAAACCACTTATGTATTAAAAGGCTTTGATGCTGATGGTTCTAACCGAGTTTGGGAACCTCTTGCAACTGGCACAGTTGTAGAGATTATTAACTCACTTGAAAGTGATAGAACTGATGCTGCTCTTTCTGCAGCACAAGGTAAAGCTTTAAAAACTCTTGTAGATGAACTAAAAGCTTCTGTAGCTGCAGCTCTTGACTACAAAGGTACTAAAGATACTTACGAAGAACTTCCTACTAAAGGAAATAAGAAAGGTGATGTTTGGAATGTAGTTGCTGCTCATGGTACTACTCCTGCAGGTACAAATTATGCCTGGGATGGTGCAGCTTGGGACCCTCTGGGAGGTACAATTGATCTTTCAGGCTACTATACTAAATCACAAGTAGATGATGCAATTTCTGCAGCAAAAACAGAACTAGAGGCTGCAGATACAGCTTTAGAAGGACAGATTACTACAGTTACTAATCAGCTTAATAACAAAGTTGATAAGGTTGAAGGTTCAGGTTTAATTTCTGATACTGATTTAAATCAAATCAGAACTAATAAATCTGACATTGAATCTTTACAAACATCTGTTGGAGGTAAGCAAGATGAATTAACTCCTGGTAATGCAGTTTCAATTACAGAAGAAAATGTTATTGATGTTAAGTTAGATCCAACTTCAAATGAAGCACTATCAAAATCAGTTGAAGGTCTTAAGTTAGATCTTAGTGGAGTAAAAGGCTCAACTGTAAAAGTTGGAGTTGCCATTACTGGTGGTGCTGAAATTGGCGCAGATCAAACAGTTGCTGAAGGTATGAAAGCTCTTAGTGATAGTATTAAAACTGCTGTTGCAGGTGGCATTACATCTATTACTAGTCCAGATAATACTATTAAGGTAACTGGTGAAGGTACTTCTAGAGGTTTAGCTGTAGATATGTCTAAATTAGTATCAACAAGTTCATCTATCCAAGTTGGAACAGACGGTAAGCTTGATATATTTTGATCAGAAATTGAATAAATAATAATTTCTCCCTTCCTCACATTTAGTGAAGGGGAGGAGATTAAAATTTAAAAAAGAATGCAATTAAGTTTTCAAAAAATTGCTACAGTTCCAGAAAGTGGTCTTGTAGCAGGTAGAATATATTTTGAAACATCAACAGGTATGATTAAAGTAGCAACAAGTGCTACTGCTGTTGATAAATTTGGTGATGGCGTCAAATCTGCAAGCTGGGATGAGAGTGCTAAAACCCTTAAAATTATTAATGAAAGCGGAGAAGAGATTTCTCTAAATCTATCAGATGTAGCATCGGCATCTTCGGTAACTACAGAACTTGCAAAGAAGTTAAATATTGGAGCATCTGGAGATGCCTCAACTATACAGAGTTATTATGGACTGAAGAAATATACAGATGAAGCAAAATCGTCTGCAATTAGTTCCGCTAAATCATATACAGATACTAAGATTGGCAAAATTCCTGCCGCTATTGTTTATAAGGGAGATGACAAAACAGTTACTCAGTCTGGAACTAGTACTGTTACATTTGCTGTAGGAGAAATTCCTCAAAGTAAAGTAACTAGCCTGACTACAGATCTAGCCGCTAAAGCTACTACAACTGCTCTTAATGCAGTTAAAGCTACGGCTGAAGCAGCAGCTCCTCAAGCTACTACATACACTAAAACAGAAGTTGACAATAAAGTGGCCTCTGCTGTTGGTAGTGTGTACAAGATGAAGGGTTCTGTAGATAATGCTGCAGCTCTTACTGCCCTTACAGGAGTTGTTATCGGTGATGTTTATAATGTAGCTACTGCAGGTACTCTAAATGGAGAAGCTTTTGAAGCTGGTTCAAACTTTGTAGCAATTAAGGCTGGTGCAGGTAATCAAACAGAAATGTGGGATAAGTTAGGTGGAACAATTGATCTATCTACTTACGCTAAGAAAGATGAAGTACCTACTTTAACTGCATTTAATAATTTAACAACAACTGTTAATGGAAAAATAACTGCAAATGCAAGTATTACAGCAGGTACAGCGTGTAAGATTACCTATGATGCCAAAGGTTTAGTAACTGCTGGAACAGGTCTTACTGATTCTGATATTCCTACTTTACCTACTTCTAAAATATCTGGACTCGATACTGCATTAGCTGGTAAAGTTCCAACTACAAGAACCGTTAATAGTAAACCATTATCAGCTGATGTAGTACTTACTGGTGCAGATATTGAAGCGGGAGGAGAGCATTTTGGGCAAAATCCAATTCAAAGTGTACTTGAATCGATGGATGATAGAATAACTGACCTTACTGAGAGTAGAGTTATATCATTTAGTGGACAAACTGGGGCTATTACTGTAGATACTACTAATGTTACTAATGGGCAGGTTAAGTTTAGCATGTCGGGAAAGCAGCTTAAAGGTACGGTTAATGGTCTTAAGAGTGCGGCTTATACCGAATCAAGTACTTATGCTAAAGCTGCTCAAGGTGCTAAAGCTGATTCTGCAATTCAGGCAGTTAATGGCACTGCTGCTACTTATATCGCAACTAGTAAAAGTGGAACTACAGTAACAGTTACTTCTATGCTACAACCTGTAGCTAGTGCAAGTTCAAGTGCTAAAGGTCTTGCTGAAGCTAGTGATGTAAAGGCTTATGCTGATAGTTTAATGACTTGAGTTGAATTCGAATAAATTAAGATAATAAGGGGATAGGGATTTCCCTATTCCCTTTATTTTTTAACCTATAATATTATAGGTGCTATATAAAATATAGACGCTATGGCATATAAAACAAAATTTTTACATTTTAAAACTAAAGCATCGTACGAAGCTGAGAGAGCAAAAACTACTGAAGGTAGTGAAGAGCGTAAGGTTTTCGATGCTTATATCTCATTTATTGATGAAGGACCAACTATTTGTACTTGAGGAAAAGAATATCAATGTGATGCTAATTCGCTTTCTTTACTTCCTCAAGAAGTAACTACTGAAAAACAAGATCAAGTATTTAAAAATTTGGGGTGAAAAGTCCATGTTATTTCTCAATCAGATATTAATGCGACTACTTCTCCTGATGCTGCTGAAAAAACTAAACGTTTAGAAGCTACAACTTTATTAGTTAAAGAAACTAGCCTTATATATGTAAGAGGTAATGATGATTCCAGTAACCATTATTTCTTTAAAATAAATTCTAGTTCTCAATTAGAGTTGATTAGAATAAGTATTACTACAGGAATTATATATAGCATAAATTCACAATTTGTAGATGCTGGCACAATAAGATATGATAGAACGCAAACACTCTCTGATTCTAATAAAACTCTAGCTCGTGAAAATATTGATGCTGCAAATAAAAACGATGTACTGCCTCTTACTATAGATCTTAATTCCCAAACAGTTGAGGATTATAATACTGCTTTAGAGGCATTTAATTCTAAAAAACCATTAACAATATTTGATTCTACGGATCCAACTTCCAGATTTACAGCTAATGTAATAGAAAAAGAAGCCACTACTAATAATATTAACATATATTTTTCATTCACAGGTATAAATGATGCTAATACTTTCAATACGATTGGATATGTTGGAACAATTAAACCTACGGGAGAAAAAACATCAAGCTTTGCAGCTATTATGCCATCAAATACGGATCCAAAACCTTTAGGGCAAGCATCTCCTGGAACAGATAATGCTTATTCACGCTCTGATCACGTACATCCTGCTCAAGTTGATATAACTGGTAATGCAGCTACAGCTACTACAGCTACAAATCTCGCAACAAAACCTATACTTAGTAGGAATGAGAATTATATACAGATAACTGTTGGAAATAAAATCTCTGATACCTTTACTGTACCATATGCTTCTAAAACATCAGCTGCAGAAACATTAATGTATGGTAGAAAGATATTTTTAAACGGAGATGTCACTGGTTCTACTACAGAATCATTTAATGGATCTAAAAATGTGACTATAAACACAACAATAAGTACTATTAATGCTGAAAAACTTACTGGAACTATTGATGCTAATAGGTTGCCAGAAATTCCTATTGAAAAAATTCCTGCAGCTGCATTAGAAAGGCTGTTTGTAGTAGATTCTCAATCTGCCGCAATGAGTGTAGATGTTCAAGAAGGAGATGTTGTTCAGATTGGTTCAGGAGGTCCTATGTACTTCTGCGTATCCGAATCTGCATCTACTTTTGCTACTAAATTTAAAGAATTCACAGCAGGAAGTGCAACTAGTGTACCTTGGTCTGGAGTAACAGGTAAACCAACATTCGCTACTGTAGCTACAAGTGGATCTTATAATGACTTAACTAATAAACCAACTATCCCATCCTTATCAGGGTATGCTACTCAAAATTGAGTAACTAGTCACGGATATTTAACAAGTATTCCTGCAGCTACTGCTTCTGTGCTTGGTGGAGTGAAAATTGGAAGTAATATTTCAGTATCTTCTGGAACTATTTCATTAACCTCAGCTAATGTAACATCTGCTTTAGGATTTACGCCCGCAAAGACTAGTGATATACCTGAAATTCCTATTGCATTACCTAATCCATATGCATTAACAATTAATGGTACATCATACACAGGCTCATCTGCAGTTTCAATAACTACACCAAAACCTTTAATAACGACTACTAGTTTTACTGGAACTCAGCTCTCAACTACAATAAACGCTGGATATAGTTACAGTAGTACGTTAACTAGATCAGTTACTAGTTTAAATGGTTTCTCTGAGAGTAACCCTGATGCTGTTATTATAAGTACTGAAAAAATATTTTTTAATGCTTCTAATGCAATTAAGATGGATGGTCTTGAAGATTTAGCTGGTGGAACTTATTATATCTATTGTTTGAGTTATATGGCAAATGGTAAGGTTGCCGTTAACGGTGCAGTATATGCATAATCTTAAAAATATATAATTATGAGTGTAAAATATTTTGATAAAACGCAAAATAAGTGGGTTATATTCCCTGGTTCAATTGGAGCTCCTGGTAGATCTGCATATGAGTTAGCTGTACAACAAGGTTATAAGGGAACTCTTGATGAGTGACTTTTATCCTTAAAAGGTAAAGATGCTTATACAATAGCTGTTGAAGGAGGTTATAAAGGAACTGAAGAAGAATTTAATAATGCACTTACAACTGCACCAATTGCTGTAGATAAAATTAACAATGCAGATTTAGTTCCTACTAAAGATAGTGTAAATTTAGTATTATCTGGAGGAGTAAAAGATGCCATTGATTCATTAAATACAAGTATAGATGCAGATTTAGAAACTATTAATAATAGCATTACTACTATTAATAATAATATTACTAATATCGTAAATACAGAAATTAGTAATCAAATTAAATCTTCTATTGTTGATAATCTTACAAGTTCTGAAACAGAAAAGTCTTTATCTGCCAAACAAGGTAAAGTATTAAAAGATCTTATTGATAGCTTAGCTAATTTACAGATTACAATTGTTAATAGTCTTCCTAGTGTAGGAGAAAGTAATATTATCTATTTAGTAAAAAAGTCTGGAACAGGAACTGATGTACATGATGAATACATCTATGTTGAAGGAGCTTGAGAAAAGATAGGAACAACAGATATTGACTTATCTGATTATTATACTAAATCACAAGTAGATACTATTACAAATGGTTTAGATAATAAGATTTCTAATAATACTTTACGTATTAATAATATTACAACAAATGGTTCTATAACTCCTGAAGTTTTGAAGATTCAAAAGAATGGGGTCGATCTCCTTGATCCATGAAATGGTTCAAAAGAGGGAGTTGCAAATATTGTAGTTCCTACTTCTCTATCTGAGCTAAATCCTACCGAACAAGATATTATTGATGCTTTAGGATATAGACCTGCAGATGCAGCGCAAGCAGGCATGGGAGATATAACAGGACCTTCAAGTTCAATTGATTCAAATATTGTGTTATTTAGTGGCACTAATGGAAAAACTATTAAAGATTCTAATTATAATGTTGGATCTTTTGCAGTTAAGAATCATACACATACAGTATCACAAATTACTGATTTTCCAGAAATTCCAGAAGCTATTACAGTTGATTCAGCTTTAAGTACTACTTCAGAAAACCCTGTACAAAATAAAGTTATTACAACTCAGTTAAATAATAAAGTCAATAATGCTACTTTAAGTAGTTATGTCAAAACTGTTGATTTAAATACAACTTTAGGAAACTACTATACTACAACAGAAGTGTATACAAAAAAGCAAGTTGACGATAAAATACCTTCTTTAAATGGATATGCAACTGAAAGTTGGGTTACTAATCAAGGTTATTCTACAGAAAATACTTGGAGGCCAGTTAAAGTCGGAAGTACAACTTTAAGTGATAGTTCTACAACTCTAACTATTGCAAATGGCACTGGTATAGGATTAACACTTGCTAATGGAACTTTAACTATTACTAATAGTGCTCCTGGATCTTCATATACATTACCAGTAGCCAAAGATAATATCTTAGGAGGAATTAAGACAGGATATACAGAATCTGGAGGTGCTGAAATGGCTATATATACTCTAGAGGATGGTACTGCTTATACTCTTTTACGAGATACTGCAGTTAAGACAGCTTTGGGGTTCACTCCAGCAAATGTTAATGACATTCCTATCGCTCTTCCAAACCCTTACGCATTAAACATTACAGCAGGAGGGTCGTCTACAAATTATACTGGTTCTGCATCCCATAGTTTAAATTTGCTGAAGGTTAGTAGGTTACTTCCTGTTAAGTATAGGCGCAAAGATT
>ENA-UESE01002297-UESE01002297.1-human-gut-metagenome-genome-assembly--contig:-NODE-2297-length-11550-cov-2.965310_pt1 | contig 11550 bp, 7 predicted proteins | sample MGYA00242995_ERZ507996 | MGnify/ENA primary metagenome ERZ507996 (study PRJEB26167, sample SAMN06115489) | human gut metagenome | host: Homo sapiens | place: China:Sichuan | collected 2015-04-15... | reverse complement strand
AGTGTGTAAACTTTATGTGTTCGGTGCAGAAGATTTCATAAATAACTTACAAACTGAAAGCTTTTAAACGAAGAGTACCGTTCAACGGTTACAAAAGTTGTTGTAATTCAAGGAGATCAGAAATTGGGGTTGACTGTTTTAACTGGGAACAGTGGTTTTACGGCCTAATCCCTGGGAATCGTGAACCAGAAAGTCGATCCTTTCTCCGGTTCCGATTCTACTCCGATTTTTCCGTTGAATTTGTCGATGATAGTAGAACAGATCGATAGGCCTAATCCTGTTCCCTGGATGAAATTGTTTAATTTGACAAAGCGACGGAAGACACTGGCTTGTTGATCTTTCGGAATACCGATTCCGGTATCTTCTACATAAAAGTAAATATCTTTTTCCCGGAGTCGGTAGCCGAAAAAAATGTGGCCTTGTCGGGTGAATTTCAACGCATTGTTCAGGAAATTAGAAATCACCTGATTGAGGCGTATACGGTCGATTTTGATTGCATACTCTTCAGCCTGTTCTGGTATGAATTTAATTTCGATACCGGTTTTGGCTTTTAGTTGAAAGACGGATTCGATTTCCTGAAAAAATTGATTCAGTTCCACTGTGTTTTCCGTAAAATCCATCACACCGGCTTCAATCTTGGAGATGTCCAAAATGTCGTTGATCAGTTGCAGCAAAAGGTCGTTGTTGACAGAGATAATCCGGGTATACTCGGCCTTATCTTCTTCGCTGAAGTCCATTTCGCTGGCCAGTAGATTTGAAAAACCGACAATGGCATTGAGCGGAGTTCTGATTTCGTGACTCATATTGGCAATAAAAGCGGATTTCAACCGATCCGATTCTTCTGCTTTGGCTTTTGCCTGAATCAAATTCGCTTCGATCTTTTTCAGATTATCGATATCTGCACTCAGAAAGACCAGTTCGACTTGTTCGCCGGAAGCATGAGGATCACGAAGAGAGGCATGATATTTATACCAATGCCATTCGTTGTTCTGGCGGATGCGGACATGTCTGCCGAAAGTATGGGCTTGCCCCTGAGCAGCTTCGTCGATAAATTGTAATAATGCTGTCCGGTCTTCCGGATGCATATATCGGTAAGTATCGATCACTTGTGTGATATCCCGGGTGGTTTCTCCTAAATTGATAAACCACTGATCGGTAGCAAATCCCTGGCGAGTAGATACGTTCCATTGAGCTACTCCGATATGGGCCTGGATCGAAGCAAAACTGAAAAGTGATTCGAGTTCCGCTACCCGTCGTTTGGATTGGGTATTTCGTTTTTCACTGCGGAAATGTTCGATGCCTATACATAAAATTTGGGCCAGGGTTTGCAAATAGATTTTATCTTGCTGGCTGCAAGGGCGGACTTGCCGGACGTAGTCGACCCCGATATATCCCCACAATTGGTTGTTCACATGAAGGGGGGCGACGGACATAGAGATAATTCCTTGCTCCAGCAGGAGGTGGCGTTCTTTTTCGAATTTGATTTTTTGTGTCACGCGCAGGTCTTCGGTGATCAATAGCTTATCTTCCTGCATCTGACTATACAACCACGGAATATCCTCGTTGGGAATATGCTGAAGATATTCGATTTGAGGGGGGACCGTATCGGCACAAATTTCATATGTATTCTTGCTGGTATTGTGTTGCATATCGAACTCGAAAATATAAGCCCGGTCTGCTTCCAGTTCTTTCAACATCCTTTGCAGAATTTTTTCCACGGACTCCTTTTCATTTTTAGCTTCCAGGAAAACCCGTAAGGCTGCGGATAAATGTTCCTGGTTATTCATGGAAGTATCGATTTCACTTTGTGTTTTGTCCAATTTTTTCCGATAAAAAACAAATCGTAATGAAGTGAAAATGACCAGATAAATGAGAATACCACCCCCCAGGCTACCACCGCACAACAACAGGAGTGTCCGGTGTTTAGTCCAAAAGGTCGGAGGCCGATTATAGAAATAGAGCCGGGAGGTGTTACAATTGCCGATGTTTAAATGATTGGCTTCCAATAGATTTTCATTGATATGTACACCGAGGGATTGAGTATTGCTCTGGAGGGGAATAGCTTTAGCCGGTACTCCGCCGAGAACCCGGAGGGCCAGCTCCGACAATAAAACCCCGTAATCGAAACTTTCAGCATAATATCCTCCGATATAATCGATATTGTTATTCCCCCAATCCGTGACAGAGAATACGGGAGTCGGAGCCAATTGGCAAATATTATGGTGTACTTTTTCATGATCGTATAAGTACCCCTCTGCATCCTGCATCCAGCCAGTCAGTAATATACCGGTATTCGGCGAAAGATGCTGCAAACGTTCATATAGCGTGTTGGTCGAAAGGAAACGGCCGTCCAGAAAAGTGAATTTCAGATCGGAAGGATATTCCTGAAGGTATTTTTTTACCAGAAGGGTAGAATAAATCCCGAAAAACTGGCAATCTCCGATAACGGCGATTTCTTGTAAATCAGGACGTAAAGCCTGCATGAGCTGTATGTTTTGCGGGATGTATATATCTTCGGTAATTCCGGTGGCATTATAAGATCGGCATAAATCTTGGGTAAGCTGAAAGTTATGGGCAGACAATCGGGTAGGGTGAAGGTATTCACTCAGGTCTAAACTATATTTTTTTACTCCGACTAATAAAACATCTACATTTTTCCAGGAGTCCTGACGTGTATACCGATAGGCCATCCAGGCGGCATCCGCGATGAGGATAACCATTTTGGGGGGATGTAACCGAGTATTGGTCAAAATGAAACGGGTACGTTGAATCCAGATTTCCGGTGAAGCAAACAAATCGGTATTTAAATATTCGCTATATACCGGGTAGGGGCAATCGTTTTTTTTTAATTCTTGACGGAATGAGGCCTCGAGCGTTTTTGCCCAGCTTGAATTACTATTGTATGAACTGATTAATAAAATATAATCTTCCCTTTCTCCTTTTACTTGAGTAGGTAAAATTATACCTGTAATTACAATCAGAATAACCAATAGGCTTTGCATGCCGTTCGTGTGTTTTTCCTCACAAAGCTAGGTTTTTATTTCGAGTCTGATTATGATTTCCCGGAACTTTACATTATAAATCAACTAAGAAATCGATACCTTATAGAAAACTGTTCCGACCGGGTAACCCAGGTATCCGTCTGCCGATAGGATGACTTGTTCTGATGACACAAAAACCGAACTCGGAATAGAAAGAAAAAAATAAACCTAGAATTATTTAGATATGTTTTTATCTTCTTCAGCTAAATCCTTCCATTTGGTAATGAAGCCATTGCTTCAATCTCAGGGCCGGATATAGAAAAGCAGCCATTTATGGACTGGAATAATAGCGATATAGTAAGAAAAACATTTCTTACAAGGCATACCGTCTGCTAAATAATGGATCAATCCCAGAGAAAATTCATGAATAGGGGGAAGGGTATCCAGTAAATTGCCGTATGTGTCTTCCTGTTGAGAGAGTGTCATTTTTTTATATTGTTCCTCGCATAAGACAGGAAGTTCACTCAAACGATAAACGAGACAATCCGAATTTTTTAAGATACGCATATCGAGTTCGATACCGACAGGAATCACAAGTAATTGTTTATTATGGATGATGAGATGGGGAAAATGTAAGCCGTCGATCCGGATCTCTCCCTGAAGTAGGAAAAGAATACTATTTTGTTTAATATCCCCTCCATAAGAAGGGCAATCAGAGCAATTTATGTGTTCGTTACAAGACATATCACCAACTTTCTGCTTGTTGCACACACATAAATTTTCTTCCTGGACAAACATATGGATTTTTCCTGGAAGGAACTAATTTGAAAGACAATAATCTGAAATTATTTTAGCTTGCGTTGAAAATGCAGAAACCAAAGTGGAAGAACAGAGCCTTTCAAAATACTCGAAATCGTGATACTCCACCAAATTCCCGTCAACCCTAATTGGGGGAAGGAGGTCAGAAAATAGGCCATCGGAATACGTGCTCCGGTGAAAATAATCCCGGTCAGTGCCGGAGGAGTCGTATGTCCGGTACCATTGAATGCTCCGGCAGTAACGGATTCGGTTACCATGAAAAGTTGTGATAAAGCCAAAATCTTCAGGTAATTACCGCCGGCTTCGATGGCTTCCGGTTCGTTTACAAAAAGCCCGAAGATCTCGTGGTTTAATACAAAGAAGAGAATTCCGGCTCCCAAACCGATACTCCCGGCTATTCCTAATGTCAGGCGATAACCTTTACGGATACGTTCATAATTCCCGGCGCCGTAATTCTGTCCGGTAAAGGCAGCCAAGGCGGTAGAAAAACCGGCAGCAGTCATCCAGGAGATGGCTTCGATCTGTGCTCCGATACTTTGAGCAGCGACCCCTACTGCTCCCCAACGTGCGGCTAGGGTAGCCAAGGTCAAGGAAAACATGGAAAAGAGGGCATTTTGTATACTGACCGGCAAACCCAATAAAATGATACGTCGTGCATAATCTTGTTTCAATCGGCTGAGCAGGTGCATACGCCCTAACGGAAACCGGTCACTGAAGATCCGGCGTGCAAAGATGCCGTAAACCACTAATTGTGCTAATGCAGTGGCAACGGCAGCCCCTGCGGTACCCCAGGCCGGAAAGGGACCGAGGCCGTAAATCAGCAAGGGATCGAGGATAATATTGACGATAAGTCCTACGGCAGAAGTACGGAAAGGAGTCCGGCTATCTCCCTGACCATTGTAAAGACCGCTGAACGTATTGTTATTGAATTGGAAAAATAACCCGGGAGCGACCAGACGCATATAATCGATCGCCTGGGTCGAAATAGAGGTTTCAAAACGGAACAAGCCCATCAGTAAAGGGGCTGCCAGGATGATGATACAAGCATAGATAAATCCGATTGTAGTCGATAAGGTAATGGCCTGACTGGCATAATGAGCTGCCCGGCGATAATCTTTCGAACCGACAGATTGGGAAACCGTAATCTCAGCCCCGATTTTAGTCATAAAGGACAAAGCGTTGCAAAGCCAGGTAAAAAAACCGGCAGCTCCGGCTGCAGCGACAGCATCACTTCCCAAATGACCGAGCCACAACATATCTGTCATGCTATAAGCCATTTGGATAAAAGAGGCCGAGATCAAGGGCACAGCCATGATCCACAAAATACTGCCCTGTGTCAGGTCGGTTGTCTTCATCGATCTATCTACTATAATATGTCTTCCCCCTACTTCCTTTTTTCCTCTTTTCCCTTTTCTTTTCTCCCTTCGATCCTCTCCCCCCTCCTCTTCCGCTTTTAGCCTTTAGCTTATAGCCTTTTACTTTTTACCTTTTTTATTATAAGTTTCCAGTGCTTTTTCCAAAACCACCAAAGCCTTTGCCAAGTCTTCTTTCTTTAAGACATAAGCCAGGCGGACTTCGTTTTTACCTAATCCCGGAGTAGTATAAAACCCCGAAGCCGGAGCCATAAAGATGGTCTGACCCTCGTAATCGAATTCTTCCAGACACCAGGCACAGAACTTATCGGCATCGTCTATCGGAAGACGGGCCACTGTATAAAACGCTCCCATAGGTATAGGAGAATAACAGCCAGGGATCCGGTTAAGCCCGTCGATCAGGAATTTCCGGCGTTCGACATATTCATCATACACGTCGCGCATATATTCTTCGGGAGTATCCAGTGAAGCTTCGGCCATGATCTGTCCTATCAAAGGAGGACTTAAGCGAGCCTGACACCATTTCATCACATTCTCCCGGACTTGTTTGTTTTTAGTAATCAGAGCCCCGATCCGGATACCGCATTCACTGTAGCGTTTGGAGACAGAATCGACCAGAATGACGTTGTTTTCGATACCTTCGAGGTGAAAAGCCGAGATATAGGGTGCACCGGTGTAACAAAATTCCCGGTATACTTCGTCGGAAAACAGGAACAGGTCGTATTTCCTGACTAAATCCCGGATCTGGTTCATTTCTTTTCGGGTATACAGATAGCCGGTCGGATTGTTGGGATTACAAATCAGGATTGCTTTGGTACGCGGCGTGATCAAAGCTTCGAATTTTTCTACCGAAGGGAGAGCGAAGCCCTCGTCTATAGTAGAAGAAATCGTCTTGATCACTGCTCCGCTGGAAATCGCGAAAGCCATGTAATTGGCATAAGCCGGTTCGGGTACGATGATCTCATCTCCCGGATCGAGACAGGCCATAAATGAAAAAAATACAGCTTCCGATCCTCCGGTAGTGATGATGATATCGTCCGTACAGACATCTATATTGAATTTGTGGTAGTATTCTACCAGTTTTTTCCTAAAACTCAGAATGCCTTCACTGGGAGAGTATTCCAGCACTTCCCGGTCCAGATGGTGCGCCGCTCGTAATGCCACTTCCGGGGTCGCCAAATCCGGCTGACCGATATTGAGGTGGTAAACGACGGTTCCCTTGGCTTTGGCTCGATTAGCCAGTGGGACCAATTTCCGGATAGGAGATGCGGGCATATCTATACCGCGTTGAGAAATGGTTGGCATTCGTTGAATATTTATTGTTTTGTGTAATTGAGGGGCAAAGATAATAATAAATTCCAGGAACTTCAATTCAAAATCACAGCCAAACCCGGCAACTCTACATTGTATCCAAAACTTAACCCCTAACTTTAAATTACAGGGAAAAGGTTAGCGGGATATTTTATTGTATACCTAATTAAATTATCCTCAAAATTAAAGAATTTTTTCTCTAATATTTTGCTTTAGATCAAAAAAGGAGTAAATTTGACGTCGGAATAAAAACTCCGAAAAAGCTAATATATGATTAAGTATAACAATAAAATTATTACGAAATGAAAGTAACAGTTGTTGGAGCAGGTAACGTTGGTGCAACGTGCGCAAACTGCATTGCAGAAAAAGACATCGTAAACGAAGTGGTTCTTTTGGATATCAAGGAAGGTGTTTCCGAAGGGAAATCGCTGGATATGTGGCAAACTGCCCCGATCAATTTGTATGACACCCGTATTAAAGGTGTAACCAATGATTATGCAGCGACTGATAATTCTGAAGTAGTGGTGATTACTTCCGGTCTTCCCCGTAAACCGGGCATGAGCCGTGACGATTTGATTTCAACCAATGCCGGAATTGTAAAATCTGTTACTGAAAATGTAATCAAACATTCTCCGAATGCTAAGATCATCATTGTATCCAACCCCTTGGATGTGATGTGTTATTGTGCTTTCTTAGCTGCTAAAGTCGATTCATCTAAAGTATTCGGTATGGCCGGTGTATTGGATACTGCCCGTTACCGTGCTTTCTTAGCCGAAGCACTGAACGTATCTCCGAAAGATATTCAGGCACTGTTATTAGGTGGACATGGAGATACAATGGTTCCGCTGCCACGTTACACTTCTGTAGGTGGTATTCCTGTAACCGAATTGATCGACGCCGATAAATTGCAGGCAATCATCGAACGTACCAAAGTCGGTGGCGGCGAATTAGTTAAACTGATGGGAACTTCTGCCTGGTATGCTCCGGGTGCAGCTGCAGCTCAAATGGTCGAAGCGATCATCCGCGATCAGAAACGGGTATTCCCGGTTTGCGCTATGCTGAACGGCGAATATGGTATGAAAGACATCTATCTGGGCGTTCCGGTTGTATTGGGTAAAAACGGTATCGAAAAGATCATCGAAGTAAAACTCGACGATCAGGAAAAGGAACTGTTAGCAACTTCTGCAAAAGCTGTTAAATCGGTGATGACCGTACTGGACGACATGAAAATGTTCTAAAAACAGCCTAAAGGTTAAAAATAAAGAAACCGTCCTGATTTTCGGGGCGGTTTCTTATTTTTGCGCCTCAACTATCAAGCAAGAGGGAAATGAAGAGGAAAAAAAATAAAAAGGCTTGCCATTTTACGACTCCATATCATCCTTATATCAATAGCCGGATTCAGACAGTAGCCGTTGAAATAGTCGGTTTGGAAGACAACAGCTACCACCTGATCGTACCGGTAGAAATCAATGGTATACAAGGAGATATGATTATCGATACCGGCGCATCGGTCACCGTCGTCGACAGACAGGTGTTCCCGGAAGACCTGCCCGAAGAAGCAGACGTTCAGATGACATCGGGTAGCGTCACCGGTCAGATCCACGACGTACATTTAGTAAAAGCAGCTAAATTTAAAATCGGGAAACGTACGATCAAAGAGATGCCGTTGGCTGCTATCGATTTGGAATATGTAAACGAAATGTACGACAAACATCTCAACCGGAAAATTATCGGATTATTGGGGTGTGACTTTTGTGTCAGGTATCAGGTGGCTATCGATTACCGGAAAAAGGAATTTACCATGTATTTTTAATAATCTACCATCTAAAAATCAGAATTATCTGTTTTTTTAGAAAAAATATTATACTTTTGCGTATTAATCGTGCTTAAAGAATTAGCAAAAATTAAGTCATATAATAATTTATTGTAAAATGCAGAATAAAGGAGCGATCACATTACTTACTATTGCATTAGCGTTAGTGAGTCTTTACCAGTTATCTTTTACCTGGAAAACCAATCGGGTGGAAAAAGTTGCTAGGGAATATGCGCAGGGAGATCCCGTAAAGGAAAAAGTTTATCTGGATTCTATTGCAAACAAGGAAGTTTACAATTTCCTGGGAATTGCACAATACACTTACAAAGAGTGTAAAGAGTTGGAATTAAATCTGGGTCTTGACCTGCGTGGAGGTATGAACGTAACCATGGAAGTAGACGTGGTCGACGTGGTCCGCAGTCTGGCCAACTACAGTCAGGATGAAGCTTTCAATCAGGCTTTACAAGAAGCGGTGAAGATGCGTACATCCAGCCCGAAAGACTTTGTAACCCTGTTCGGCGAAGCATTCGAGAGAATTGCCCCGAATGCACAGCTGGCCTCTCCGAATATTTTCGGAACCGTAGAACTGAAAGATAAAATCAAAATCGGAGCCAGTAACAAGGAAGTTTTAGACGTTATCCGTCAGGAAGCCGAAGGAGCCATCGACAATACATTCCATATTCTGCGTACACGTATCGACCGTTTCGGTGTAGCACAGCCTAATATCCGTAAAGCAGATATCTCCGGTCGTATCGTGATCGAACTTCCGGGTATCAAAGATGCTCAACGGGTAAGAAAATTGTTGCAAGGAACAGCAGCGTTGGAGTTCTATGAAACCTTCGATAACGGAGATTTCTTTCCTTATTTGCAAGCAGCCAATGAAAAAGCCCGTACTATCGTTGAAGCTGAAGAGATACTGACTACTGAAAATGCAGCCAATGCAACGGCAGAACAACCGGAAACAGCCCAAGCGGATACAACTGCCAATAGCCTGATCTCTCAGGCCGCAGCACAAGATTCTACCAATAATCTGCTGGCCGATGAAGCTGCTTTCAAAAAAGCGAATCCTCTTTTCTCCGTTCTGACACCTAATATCGACCGTCAAAGCGGCCAGATCATCCCGACAGGTTCTTTAATAGGTTATTCTCATGTAAAAGATACGGCAGCGGTAAATGAAATCCTGGCTATGCCACAAGTAAAAGCGACTCTTCCCCGTAATGCCCGCCTGCTGTGGGAAATGAAACCCAATGGGGAGGTTATTGCTTTACATGCGATCAAAATCACGACCCGTGACGGCAAAGCTCCCCTGGATGGAGGTGCTGTCGTCGATGCCCGTCAGGAATACGAACACAACAGTGGACGCCCTGTGGTATCCATGAATATGAATGGAGAAGGAGCTAAAGTCTGGGCCCGGCTGACCAAAGAAAATGTGGGCCATAGCATCGCTATCGTATTGGATGGTTATGTTTGTTCTTCACCGAACGTGAACGATGAAATCAAAGGGGGTAGCTCACAGATTTCCGGTCAGTTCGACGTAAAAGAAGCCCAGGACTTAGCCAATATCCTGAAATCCGGTAAATTACCTGCTCCGGCACGTATCATTGCCGATGAGATCGTAGGACCGTCCTTAGGTAGCGAATCTATCCAATCCGGTATGTGGTCGTTCGTGATCGCTTTCGGTTTGGTTCTGATATACATGCTATTCTTCTATAGCAAAGGAGCAGGTCTGGCAGCAGACATCGCTTTGTTTACCAACTTATTCTTCTTATTCGGTGTACTTGCTTCTATCGGAGCGGTATTGACCCTACCGGGTATTGCCGGTATCGTCCTGACAATGGGAATGTCGGTCGATGCCAACGTATTGATCTATGAACGTATCCAGGAAGAATTGAGAGCAGGTAAAGGGTTGAGATTAGCCATCAAAGAAGGTTACAAACAAGCTTATTCCGCCATCATCGACGGTAACGTAACAACCTTATTGACGGGTTTCATCCTTTACTATTTTGGAGAAGGCCCGATCAAAGGTTTCGCAACCACATTGATCATCGGTATTTTCACTTCATTGTTCTGTGCGATCTTCATTACCCGGATCATTCTCGACAATGCATCCAAGAAAAATGATAACGTCAGATTTACCACTCCATTTACAGCCAACTGGTTGCGGGACGTACACTTCCCATTCCTCGAAAGACGGAAAGGCATCGACTTCGTCGGAGGTAGAACTTATACGGTTGCTTTCGACCAGCCGGTAGAAGTGGAAAAAGTAGCAGAAAGTCTGGCTGCTGTGTATGGAAGTGCTCCTGAAGTAAAAACTTTCGGCGGAGACAATCAGGTCAGAATAACCACCAAGTATAAAATCGAAGATGAAGGAACGGAAGCTGACGACGAAGTAGAGGCCTTATTGTATGAAGGGTTGAAAAGCTACTTACCCGACGGTACCAGCAAAGAAGTATTCCTGAGCGACTATCGTCAAATGTCGCAGAAAGTGGGACCGGCAGTGGCGGAAGATGTCACCCGGGCTGCAATCTGGTCGGTAATCTTCGCCTTATTAGTGATCTTCGTTTACATTATGGTACGGTTCAGCAAATGGCAATATGGTGCCGGTGCCGTCCTCGGATTGGCTCACAATACCATTGTCGTATTAGGTTTGTTCTCCCTGTTGGCCGGATTCCTGCCTTTCTCTCTGGAGATCGACCAGGCCTTTATTGCAGCCATCCTGACCGTAGTGGGTTATTCGATCAACGACACGGTGGTTGTATTCGACCGTATCCGTGAATACCATCATCTGTACCCGAAACGCGACGATCTGGAAGTAACCGACGCTGCATTGAACTCTACATTACGCCGTACGTTCAGTACTTCTTTGTCGACCTTAGTGGTATTGTTAGCGATCTTCATCTTCGGTGGTACTTCTATCAAAGGTTTCGTATTCGCTCTGTTGATCGGTATCATCGTAGGAACCTATTCTTCTCTGTTCGTGGCCACACCGTTAGCTTACGAATTCAGAAAGAGATTCGGTAAAAAAGAAACGACTGTCGTGAAGAAATAAACAGTTCTCACTCTCATAAGAAAACGCCTTGCAAAAGGCGTTTTTTTTGTACTTTATTGGTATAATACAGGATGCGGCTCGGCAAAATCAATCAAACCAGTTTGTTGTTTTTGCTCTCGCCTTTCGCTATATTTGTTGTAATCTGAAGTATCTTATTTGATTATCAACGCTTTGTAGAAAACTCGCATGAGAACGGGCAACGGA
>ENA-UESE01002294-UESE01002294.1-human-gut-metagenome-genome-assembly--contig:-NODE-2294-length-11564-cov-3.344650_pt1 | contig 11564 bp, 2 predicted proteins | sample MGYA00242995_ERZ507996 | MGnify/ENA primary metagenome ERZ507996 (study PRJEB26167, sample SAMN06115489) | human gut metagenome | host: Homo sapiens | place: China:Sichuan | collected 2015-04-15... | reverse complement strand
ATAGTACTTGTATATAACGCATTTGCAGAGTACATAGACAAGAATTATATAACTAAAGAAGAAATACTGGATAAATTATGCAGCAAGGTTACAGAGTCAGAGAGAATAAAGAATTGCGAGATAGTATTTGACGGATTCACAGGCTTTACCCCGGTTCAGTACAATTTAATGACAATTCTTTTATCAATGTGTCCGAAGATATATGTTTCTCTGACAATCGATGCATCAGAGCGTGAAAATTCAGTAAAAGGCAGGGAAGAACTCTTTTTCATGAGTAAGGATTGTGTATCAAAGCTTTATAAGATATGCGATGAAGGACATGTAAAGATTCTTGAACCTGTGTATATTGCAGACAGGGAGATTCCGGGAAAGAATATAACTGTGAATTTCAATTCAAGGTTTAAGAATTCAAAAGAACTGGGATTTCTTGAACAGAACCTGTTCAGAAACAGAGCACAGAAGTTTGGTAAAGAGACTGACAATATCGTTATATATGAGGGAGCTGTTGCCAGGGAAGAATTAACATTTGCAGCAGGAGAAATAATAAGACTTACAAGACTATGTGGATACAGATATAACGAGATTGCGATAGTTACTGCGGACATGGATGGCTACGGCAAACTGGCGGCTAATATATTAAAGCAGAACGATATACCATATTTCTTAGATTACAAGCGCCATGTGACGGACAATCCATTCATTGCGGCAATTAACGGTGCACTTGGAATAATAGAGAATAATTACAGCTATGACAGCATATTAGGATTCCTAAGAACCGGAATGAGCGGAATGGAGCGCGAAGATATTGATCTGTTAGACAATTACTGTGTTGCAGTTGGAATCAGAGGCAGGGGAAAATGGCATGAACCATGGATAAGAAAGTTCAGGGGGACAGTCAATAATACTGACCTTGAGAAGCTTAATTCACTAAGAACAATGATAACGGATATGTTGGATCCATTGGAAGAAGTGCTTAAGTCAAAGGAATCTGATGTTGCAGATATGGTAAAGGCACTTTATGAGTTTCTTGTGCGTGAAGATATGGAGCAGAAGGTAAGTGTGCTTAATGACAGCGAGTACACTGGTGATGAATATGCGCAGTTATATAAGAAAGTTATAGAAGTATTAGATAAAATGTATGCCCTTCTTGGAAGCGAGAAGGTTGGTATTAAAGAATTTAACAAGATACTTGCGTCAGGATTTCAGGAGATTAAGATAGGACTTATTCCGCAGACCAATGACTGTGTTGTTATCGGAGATATAGAAAGAACCCGTCTTGACAATATCAAGGTCATGTTCTTTGTCGGAATCAATGACGGCAATGTACCTAAGAAGGCTGATTCAAGAAGCATTCTGTCAGAAAGCGACAGGGAATATCTTGAGGATAATGGGATTGTTATGTCCGCTTCCGTAAGAGAGAAAGCATTTACACAGAGATTCTATCTGTATCTTATTATGACGAAGAGTGCGGAAAAGCTGTACATGTCATATGCTGTGAAAAACAGTGAGGGTGCAGCACTTATGCCATCTTATATTATAAGAAGCATGAGAAAAATGTTTCCACAGTGCCTTAAGTTATCTTACAAAGACACAGCACAGCAGAATTCTTATGTAACAATACCACATGCGGCTTACAGCTATGAACAGACTGAAACTGCTGCAAATGTAGATGAGGATATTATTGATTCACTTACAGGCGGAAGGCTTGTCGGAAGTGTAACTTCTTTTGAGAATTTTGCAGAGTGTCCATTGAGATATTACCTGAGGTATGGAGTTGATTTAAAGGAAAGGGAAGAATTCACATTTTCACCAGTAAACTTCGGCGTCGTATTGCATGCGGTTATCCGTGAGGTGTGCGATGAAATCAAGAAAAACGGTGAGTCGTACTATCTGATATCAGAGGAGAAGCGCCGCGAGATGGTAAAAAGAAGTGTTTCTGCAATTACTGACATATACCAGAACAGTATCCTTAAGGATTCAAGCCGTAATTCATTCATGATTAAGCGAATGGAAGACCTTGCAGACCGTACTATATGGGCAATGGGTGAGCAGTTAAAATGTGGTGATTTCGTGCCATTTGTATTCGAGCATAAGTTTAATATGGAAGTCGGAGACGGAGACAGAAAGCAGCTTATGAGCGGAACAATTGACCGCGTGGACATATGTGAGAACGACACAGATGTGTATGTCAGAATTATTGATTACAAGACTGGAAAGAAGGATTTCAACATAGTAAAGACCTACTACGGAATTGATATCCAGCTTATGGTCTACATGGAAGCGGCGATGAAGCTTGTGGCAAAGATGCGTCCGGGTAAAAATGTGCTTCCTGCCGGAGTATTCTACTACAACATAAGCGACCCGATTGTATCTGCAACAAATGAGAGTGCGGAAGAGATAGAGGATAAGATTAAGGGTGAACTGCGTCTTAAAGGAATGGTCAATTCTGATAAGGATATTGCCGAGAAGATGGACAATACAGAAGGAACATCGCTTAACATCCCTGTAAGCAGAAAAGCTGATGGCGGATTTGACTCACGAAGAAGCAAGGTGATGAATACAGAGCAGTTTAATATGCTTGGAAGATTCGTTGATGTAAGGGCGGTTGATACCGCGGATAGAATTGCAGGCGGTGATATCAGGAGAAGTCCTTATAAAGACGGACAGTTTTCAAGCTGTGACAGATGTCCTTATGGGGCGGTGTGCGGATTTTCTGTGGATTTGCCAGGCTGCAATTACAGAAAATTAAAGAAATTCGATGATGAAGTGTTATGGAATAATATAAAGGAAGGGGTTGATGAGAATGGAAAGAAAATGGACACCGGCGCAGAAGAGCGCGATTGATACAAGAGACTGTAATGTGCTGGTTTCGGCGGCTGCCGGTTCAGGAAAGACTGCTGTTTTAGTTGAGAGAATCATTTCCATGATTACAGACCCTGACAAGAATATAGATATAGACAGGCTGGTTGTTGTTACATTTACAAAGGCGGCAGCAGCCCAGATGAAAGACAAGATAAGAAAAGCACTTGATTCAATGCTTGACGAGAATCCGGGGGATGTGAACCTTTTAAGACAGATAACACTGCTTAACAACGCACAGATAACAACAATAGACAGTTTCTGTCTATGGATAATCAGAAATCAGTTTCCAGAGGTTAATCTGGACCCGGGGTTCAGGATAATGGACGAGGGGGAGAAGAAGCTTATTGAAAATGATGTGTTGGAAGATGTGCTTGAGGAATTCTATGCCGAAGCAGATGAAGAATTCTTTAATCTTGTTGATGCATTTGGCATGGGACGGGACGATTCAGGGCTTGTGAGCATTATAGATAAAATATACCATTTTTCAAGAAGCAATCCGTGGATTGATGAGTGGTTTGACGAGTGCATGTTAGTTTATGATGATGAGACTTACGATAATCCTTCAATTAAGGAGCTGTATGATTCAATTAAAAATGCACTTTTCGATTACCGTGATAAATATAATAGATTAGTAGATATCTGTTCTGAGCCGGCAGGACCTGCAGCATATACAGGTGCTTTGCAGTCTGACCTGCTTGGAATTAATGAGATGATTAATTCACAGGATTTTGGAGAACTTGGCAGAAGAATAAGAATATTTTCATTTGAAACCCTGTCAAGAAAGAAGGATGCAGGAGCAGACCCGGATATTAAGGAATATGTTAAGGGGCAGCGAAAGTTGTTTAAAGATTACATAGGACGGCTTAATGATAAGATATTCTTGAAAGATGATGAGGGAATATTTGCAGACATGCAGGGGGCAAGCATCCAGATACGGACTTTACTTAAAGTGGCAAAGGTGTATGCCAAGCGTGTTTCAGAGGTGAAGCGAGAGAAGGGCATAATTGATTTTAATGACATGGAACATCTTGCACTTTCAATACTTGTAAAGAAAGAAGACGGAAAAGTTGTATACACAGAGACTGCAGACAAGCTTGCGAACAGATTTGAAGAGATACTGATAGACGAGTATCAGGATTCCAACCAGCTGCAGGAGGTTATTCTTAATGCGGTGTCGAAGACGAGACTGACAGGGGAGAATAATAATATATACATGGTTGGAGATGTAAAGCAGAGCATATACAAGTTCCGTCTTGCATGCCCGGAGCTTTTCATAGAGAAGTACGATACATACGGTGAGACTGGTGATAATGTAAGAATTGAATTACAGAAGAATTTCCGAAGTCGTGAGAATGTGCTTGAATGTGCCAATGATGTGTTTGGTCATATTATGAATAAGAATTTTTCGGGAATCGGGTATGACGAATCTGTAAGGCTTAATGCGGGATTTCCATATCCTGAATATAGTGACAGTAATTACGGTGATGAAGTCAACAAGAGTACAGATGTAATTCTTATATCTTCAGAAAATGAAGAAGAGGCTACAACAAGAGAGCTTGAGGCTGACAGGCTTGCAAAGCTGGTTGAGGGAATAGTTTCTTCAGGTGTAAATGTGTATGATGCAGATGAAAATGTATACAGACCGGCAGAATACAGGGATATAGTAATTCTTACAAGGTCAGTGACAGGCTGGGCAGATACATTTGCAGATGCCCTTATGGATAGGGGGATACCGGCATATACTGACTCGTCAACAGGATATTTCAGCGTGCGTGAGATACAGGTAATCTTAAGCATGCTTACAATAGTAGATAATCCTGTTCAGGAGATAAGTCTTGCGGCGGCAATGATGTCTTATTTTGGAGGATTTACGGCAGCAGAGCTTGGAATGGTGAGAAAGCTTGGCAGAGAGTATGTGGATACGAATGTGCATAATAATCTGTATGAACATTTGAAAGCAGTTGCAGTGCTTGGTGAAGCTGGGAAGGTGCAGGAGCCGGATGTTAAGCAGTTGTCCGGGAAATGTGCATTATTTCTTGCAAAGCTTACAGAATATCGTGACAAGAGCAGCGTTGAGTCACTATATGATCTGTGCTGGGAGATAATATATGATTCAGGCTACTACGATTATGTGGGAACAATGCCTGCCGGAGCACAGAGGCAGGCTAACTTAAATGTTCTGCTGGAAAGAGCAGCGGGATACGGCAAATCAAGTTATTCAGGTCTGTTTAATTTCTTAAGATATATTGAAAGACTTAAGAAGTTTGACGAAGATTTTGCAGAGGGGGCTGCCAGTCTTGATAATGAGAATCTTGTAAGAATTATGAGTATTCATAAGAGCAAAGGTCTGGAATTTCCGATTGTAATACTTGCTGGAGCGCATAAGAGCATTAACTTTATGGATGCAACAGCGCCGGTGCTTGTAGACCAGAACTTAGGAATTGCAGTTGATTATGTTGATCTTGAAAGAAGAACCAAGACACCTACCATAATAAAAGGTGCCATGGCAAGAAGAATTGTAAGGGAGTCGATATCAGAAGAAGAGAGACTTCTCTATGTTGCAATGACAAGAGCAAGAGAAAAGCTGATAATTACTGGAGTTGTAAAAGATGCAGACAAGACACTTGAGAAATACAGGGGAAGTGCAAAGCAGCTTGAAGCAGATGGAATGTTGTCTTACGCAGACAGTGAGAATATAAAGAACTATCTTGATATGATAATGCCAGTATGCCTTATGGATTCAGATAAATTGAAAGGCAGCTTTAAAGTTATGGTTGATGCCGGAGAGGATTCCTTGGCTGATGCGGATGAATCCGGAGAGCTGGCTGGTGCAGCGAATGCTGTTGAAATCGGGGAACTGGCTGATGAAATTAAGGAAGCTGTGTCTTATCCTTTATTAGATGAGCTTCCGGAATATGTTCCTGATGATAATGCAGCCGGCAGGATGAAGCTGACGGTTTCGCAGCTTAAGGCTATGCAGGCGGATGATGATTCAGAGGAAAATGCTTACATGGATGAATCTGTGAAGGCAGCACTTAAAAAGGAAGCAGACGATGAGCAGACAGACAGTGAAGCAATGGTTGAACTGTCAAATTCAATAATTCCTAAATTTATAAGCGGCAAGGAAGTAAAGCTTGCAGCTAATGAACGAGGCAGCGCATATCACAGGGTTATGGAATGTCTTGATTATTCAGTGAGCGTGAACCTCGAAGGAGTTAAAGCCGATATTGAGAGGATGTTAGAAACCTGCAAGATGAATGAATTGCAGGTGAAAAGTGTCAATCCGTGGGATATATATACATTTGTACAATCAGATACAGGCAGGAGAGTTGCAAATGCGGTGAACTGTGGCAGTGTCAGAAGGGAACAGCCTTTTGTATTTGAGTACGAAGGACAGCTTATACAGGGTATAATTGACTTGTATTTTGAAGAGGACGGAGAACTTGTGATTGTTGATTATAAGACCGACAGGGTTATGAAGGGCAAAGCGGGTGAAAAAGAGCTTGTTAAAAGATACGCAATCCAGCTTGATTATTATGCAAAAGCGCTGGCACAGCTTACCGGAAAAAACGTAAAAGAAAAAATTATATATTCATTTGCATTAGAAAAAGAAATAGTGTGTTAAAATGACAAAATTATTCTTTAATATGTAAAATGTGGTTGAAAACATTGTGCAATAATGTTAATATGAATTTGATTTGTGAATAAAACATATCAAATCTGCACAAAAATGTGTATATAGGAAAAGGAGAGGAAAAATGAAAAAGCAAGTAAAAAAATTTATGAGTGCATTACTTGCATGTGTAATGGTGGCAGTGTCAGTTATAGCATTTGACATGAACCCAGTACATGCAGCTTCTGGCGCAATAACAGAAGCATCAGGCTGGCTTGAGACAGCATATGTTAAGTGGACACCTGTAACAGGAGCTACAGGTTACAATGTATATGTTAAGTCTGCAAGTGCCTCAGATTCAGCTTATGTCCAGTTGGATGATGAGCTTATCAGAAAGTATCCGTCTTACATGAGAGCGGATGCTGTAGGATTAAAAGCAGGCGATTATGTTATGAAGATTGTTCCGCTGAACAATGGCAAGGAGAATACAGCAGCTGCTATCGTTTCAGATAAGCTTACTGTAAAATCACATGACAGAAGCGGATTCACATTTTCAAGTAATTCACCAGTAAAGAATGGTGTTGGTGCATATAACAACGATGGAACATTAAAGTCTGATGCATCTGTTCTTTATGTTACAGAAGCTAATAAGAATACAGTTAAGATGAAGATTGGTAACACAGAATATACAGGTGTAGCAGCTATTACACAGGCAATTAAGGCTAAGAATAACTGCCAGCCGGTTGCTATCCGTATTATCGGACAGGTTACATTAAGCGGACTTGCCTGCAAAGATGTATCATCAGCATATGCAATTGGTGTTAAGGGCGCATCTAACGTAACATTTGAGGGTATTGGTGATGATGCTACTTTATATGAAGCAGGTGTGGCTGTATTCCAGTCAACAGGCATAGAAGTAAGAAATCTTGGCCTTATGAACTGGGGCGGCGGAGGCGATGGAGATGGTATATCTCTTAAGCAGTCAGTTGGTGTATGGGTACATAACAACGATGTGTTCTACGGTAATGCTGGTTCAGATGGTGACCAGGCTAAGGGCGATGGCTCTATGGACTTAAAGGATAATTCTCAGTATGTAACAGTATCTTACAATCATTTCTGGGATTCAGGAAAGATGTCACTTTGTGGTATGAAGTCAGAATCGGGTGAGAACTGGATTACATATCACCATAACTGGTTTGACCATTCTGATTCAAGACATCCTCGTATCAGAACAATGTCAGTTCATGTATATAATAACTACTATGATGGCAATGCTAAATATGGTGTAGGCGCTGCAAAGGATAGCGAGGCATTCGTAGAGGCTAACTATTTCAGAAACTGTAATTATCCAATGCTCAGTTCAATGCAGGGCAGCGATGTTCTTGCAGGCGGAATATTCTCAAGCGAGAATGGTGGTGTCATCAAGGCATACAACAACTATATGGAAGGTCAGAAGTCTGTTATATATGCTAATTCGGATGCTGGTACAACAACTGCAAGTGCAACTGATTTCGATGCATATCTTGCAACATCAAGAAGTGAAACAGTACCTTCAACTTATAAGGCAAAGCAGGGTGGAAAGACATATTCTAATTTTGATACTAAGGTTGATTTAGGTGTTGATACTGCTGATATTGATGCACCTGCAGATGTTCCTTCAATTGTAACTAAGTATGCAGGACGTATTATGGGCGGAGATTTCAAGTGGACATTTGATAACAGTGTTGATGATACAAGCTATTCACTCAATAGGCCATTAAAGGATAAGCTTAATGCATACAAGACATCTCTTGTATCAGTAGGTGGTGGAAGCATATCTGGCACTTCACATACACATACATATGGTGAGTGGACAGTTGTTAAGGCTGCAACAGAGACAGAAACAGGTCTTAAGAGCCGCACATGTACAGGATGTGGTTATAATGAAACAGCAGTTATTCCAGCTATTGGAAAAGATACACCTGTTACACCTGACACACCGGTATCAGGAGATGCAAAGGTACATAACTTTACAGAATCAGGAACAACAAGTGACTTCTATAGTATTACAGGAAGTATAGCAACAAATAAAGGTACAGCAACATACAACGGTCTTACACTTACAAAATGCCTTAAGATGGAGTCATCAACAAGCATTAAGTTCACAGCACCATCCGCTGGAAAGCTTACACTTGTATTTGGCGGAACAACAGCAGCTTCTGGCAAGGGCGTAAAAGTTAATGGAACAAGCAAAAAAGTTGGTTCTGATGGTACATTAACAGTAGATGTTGCTAAGGGTGCTGTAACTGTAACAAAGGGAGATGCAATCAATCTTTTCTATATGATATATACACCATCTGGAACATCAGAGACAACACATACACATAAGTATGAGTCAAAGATAACAAAGCAGGCAACATGTACAGAGGCAGGAGTGCTTACATATACATGTACATCTACAACAGGAACATGTGACAAGAAGACATACACAGAAACAATCCCAGCAAAGGGACACAGCTTCAGTACAGAGTGGACAGTAGATGTTGAAGCAACAGAGACAACACCAGGAAGCAAGAGCCACCATTGTACAGTATGTGATGCGAAGACGGATGTAACAGAGATACCGGCAACAGGAGTTGTTGAGAAGAAGAACGGATTATATTGTGATGATGGAACATGGAATTATTACAAAAATAATGGAATAGATACAGAGTATGTCGGATTAGCAGTTAATGAAAACGGAATTTGGTATGTATCAAAAGGAACAATCGATTGGACATATACCGGAATGGTTGAATATGATAATCAAGTATATTATGTAAAGAACGGAGGAGTTAATAGAGAATATACTGGATTAATAAATGTATCCGATGAATGGAGATACATATCAAAAGGACGTCTTGATAAAGAATATAAGGGTCTTGTAAATAATGAATATGGCTGGTGGTATGTATCAGAAGGAACAATTGACTGGACATACACAGGACTTGTTCAGGTTGATGCAGACTGGTGGTATGTAACTAACGGAGCAATCAACTTTGGTTATACAGGACTTATTGAAAATGAGTATGGTTGGTGGTATATAACTAATGGACAGGTTAATTTTGCATATTCAGGTCTTGTAAATAATGAAAACGGCTGGTGGTATGTGACAAACGGAAGAATTGACTGGACATTTACTGGCTTAGTAGAGAATGAGTATGGCTGGTGGTATGTAATAAACGGAGGAATTGATTTTAGTTATACTGGCTTAGTAGAGAATGAGTATGGCTGGTGGTATGTAGTTAATAGCGGAATTGACTTCGGTTATACAGGAACAGCAACTAATGAATTTGGAACATGGAATGTTGTTAATGGACATGTAGAGTTTTAAAAATATAAAAGTTGTACAAATTAAAATACGTTTGTACAACTTCTATATTTGTGAATTATGAATGGATTATTAATAGAATTTGAATGTCTTGTGTAAAAGTGTTAAAATTTGGATGAATTTTGAAGTTGGATTAATTATTATTCACAATTTAAAATGGGAGGAGAAAAACTGTTATGCAAAAAATAAAAAAAGTTTTTGCAAAAGTTGTTGCTGGATTATTAGTCGTAAGTAATCTTGCAATAGCAGCACCAAGTATGACTTATGCAGCAGCTGCATCAAGTTTTACTACTTATGGTGGATGGAATGAGATGATGTATGCAACTATCAAAGGTGTTAAGGATGCCGATGTTACTGCAGTATCATATTCGGGTCCAGTTAGTGGTTCTCTTACAGGAGAGGACTTTGAGTATCTTGTCAGAGATACAGCAGACGGAGCAAGAGTTGATGTAATGGGGTTAAAGCCAGGTACATATACTCTTAATGTTACTACTAAGACAGGTACATACACCCAGTCAGGAATTGAGGTTAATGCACAGGATAGATCGGGATATGCGCATTACAATTATACTGATGGTGTAGGTGCTTATAATGATGATGGTACATTAAAGGATAACGCAATTGTTCTTTATGTAACAGATGAAAACAAGAATACAGTTACACTTTCTTATGGTGGAGTAACAGTTTCTGGTATTGGTAATATTCTTAACTCAGTTGGTAAGGCTTGCGGGGAAGCAGGTCATGAGACAGAGTGTAAGAAGACATCAAGTGGAAAGGTATATTACGGCAAGGGTAATACTAATCAGGGTATTCTCCAGTTACTTGCTGAGAATAATATACCATTAGTAATTCGTATGGTCGGAGCAGTATCAGAGTCTGGTCTTTATAAAACAGGAACATGGGCAGCAGCTAATGCAGGGTTTATTGATGGTCTTACAGATTATGATTCTAATGATTATGGCGGAAGTGTTGGCGATAACGGTCATATGGCACGTATGAAGTCAGCAAAGGATGTAACAATTGAAGGTGTTGGTACAGATGCAGCTATGGATGGATGGGGAATTCATTTTATGTCTGAGACATCAACAACAGCAGCTGGATTAGGAAAGAGCTTTGAGGTTCGTAATATTACATTTATGAATCAGCCAGAAGATGCTATTGGTATGGAAGGCGTTCAGGAGGGCTCTGTTATAACAGCTCCAGTTGAAAGATGCTGGATCCACAACAATGAGTTTTACAGTCCTTCTATAACAGGACCTGCAGAATCAGATAAGGCTGAAGGTGATGGATCATGTGATTTTAAGCGTGGTGAATACCTGACAGTTTCATATAATTATTTTGAAGGATGTCACAAGACTAACCTTGTTGGTTCATCAGATACATCATTACAGTTTAATCTTACATATCATCATAATATCTGGAAGGGATGTAAAGCAAGACAGCCTCTTGGACGTCAGGCTAATATGCATTTCTACAATAACCAGTTTATAGGTACAACAGATTATGCCATGAATACAAGAGCTAATGCTTACATATATTCAGAGTACAATCTGTTCTTTATGACAAAGAATCCTATGGATGTAAGATCAGGAGCAATTAAAAGTTATAATGATTCATTTTCATCTTGTATTGGATCAATGACAGGAACGGTTGTTACAGATAAGTCAACTAAGGTTACATCAGGTAATAAGTACGAGAATTTTGATACTAATGCATCGCTTTCATATATTCCAAGTGGTG
>ENA-UESE01002283-UESE01002283.1-human-gut-metagenome-genome-assembly--contig:-NODE-2283-length-11635-cov-3.382333_pt1 | contig 11635 bp, 7 predicted proteins | sample MGYA00242995_ERZ507996 | MGnify/ENA primary metagenome ERZ507996 (study PRJEB26167, sample SAMN06115489) | human gut metagenome | host: Homo sapiens | place: China:Sichuan | collected 2015-04-15... | reverse complement strand
CGGGTCTGCCGCAATTTCGGCAGTCTCGTTGGTGGATTCCATTAATATCTTAGTCATTCAGGCGCTTTCTGCGCTGGCGGCAGGAGGAGCGATTCTCTGTTCGCAGTATATTGGAAGCGAAAAACGGGATGGAGCAATCCGTTCGGCACAACAGGTGCTTTTTGTTATGACAGTTTTGTCCGTCGCATTATCCGCGGGCTGTCTGATTTTCCGTGTTCCGCTGCTGCGCGTGATTTTCGGGGCAGTGGAAGCGGATGTTATGAAAAATTCACAGGTGTATTTCCTGTTTACGCTGCTGTCATTCCCGTTTATCGGTCTTTACGATGCGGGCGCATCCATTCTGCGGGCGCAGAACAACAGCCGCAGTCCGATGGTGATTTCGGTGATTTCCAACTTTATGAACATCGGCGGAAATGCCATTCTTATTTTCGGCTTCCATATGGGTGTCGAAGGAGCCGCGATTTCGACTTTAATTTCGCGTATTTTCTGTGCGGTTGTCGTACTGTGGAAGCTTCGGGATGAAAGCAAACCGATTTTTGTGAAGCAGTATCTTTCCATTCGGCCGGACTTTGGTTTGATCAAAAAAATACTGTTCATCGGTATTCCATCGGGAATCGAGAACAGTATGTTCCAGTTTGGAAAGCTGGCGATTCAGTCCACTGTGTCCACACTTGGCACGGTTGCCATTGCCGCGCAGGCGATGACGAACATCCTTGAGAACCTGAACGGTGTCGCTGCGATCGGTGTCGGCATCGGACTGATGACGGTAGTCGGTCAGTGTCTCGGCGCGGGCCGGAAGGATGAAGCAATCTACTATATTAAAAAACTGTGCTGGCTGTCAGAAGTGGTTATCGTTGCAAGCTGTCTGCTGGTATTTGTGCTGACAAAACCGATTACGATGATCGGCGGTATGGAGGCAGAGAGTGCAAAGCTCTGCATGCAGATGATGATCTTTATCACGATTGTAAAGCCGCTCTGCTGGGTCATGGCGTTTGTCCCGGGATACGGCATGCGGGCTGCCGGGGATGTAAAATTCTCCATGATCACATCCTGCTGTACGATGTGGCTGTGTCGTGTGAGTCTCTGTATTTACCTGTGCCGCATATGGGGATTCGGCCCGATCGCCGTCTGGATCGGCATGGCGGCAGACTGGAGCCTGCGGTCCATTCTCTTTACCATCCGGTTCAAATCAGGAAAATGGCTGAATCATCATTTGATAGAAGAAAAGAAACAGGAGAGCTAAACATCTTCTTCCGGTAAAAAGGAAAGCGCATATGCAAGAGAGTCGTTGAGATGAGATTTTTGACCGCGGCTGGAAGCCGTACCGGATCAATCACCTGAGCTGGTGGAAAGAGGAGCTTGCATCCGAAGAAGAGATGGAAGAGGGACGGAACAATCTTGCAGCACATGACAATCGGAATGTAGATGAAAAGAAAATCCTTTTGTATGAACAGATCATTCGGGTTGTGTAGAAACAGGAAGAAAAAACTGGATTTTTCCAGTACCGGATGATAAGATAAAACTGTGTTTCGGGATGGCTTAAACATATGGAGGTGCAGGATGGAACCAATTTATTTGTCAATCCAGCAGAAAGAAACTGGCAGCCGCATCAAATCCCTTCTTCGTGAAAGCGGATACACCGTGAGAGACATTCAGAATGCCATGGGTTTTGAAAATCCACAGGCGGTCTATAAATGGATTTCCGGCAAGTGCCTGCCAAGTCTGGACAACTTTCTCATTTTAAGCAGATTATTAAACACAAGCATCGAAGATATCCTCGTCATTGACGGGGATATTCCTCGCTTCAGGATAATTTTAAACTACACACAACGGTGGCAGGAAAGTCTCCACCGGCTCCGTTGACTTTATATGTGCAAACTGATAAGATACTCATAAGTATGTTCTTAGGGGTATCTTATTTTTGTATTTCAAAAAGAAAAGGGGAAATTAAATAATGACAAAAAAGAAAATCATTGGCCTTTGCATCGGCGCTGTCGTTCTTGCTGTGGCTGCGGCCGGTGTGAAGGAAGGCAGCTGGCTGATGAAGCATCGCCGGATGCAGAATGAGTTTACGCATGAGATGAATGCATTCACGACCAAAACAAACGCTGAGCTGATCCAGCCGACGATTGTTGCGGAGGATGATATCTACGGCTGGTTTTTCCATGAGGAAGATGACGGGCTGTACATGAATCTCTATTACCGGATCAAAAACGAGTCCAATCAGCACGAAATTGCATCCAGTGAATTTCCTGTGAAGATCAAAAAGGAGCTTCTTGCGGATGATAAAGTGTGGAGCAGAACGACGGGGACCGCGAAAAATCAGGTTCACGCGGAATACCTGGAAGGAGAAGATGACATGACGGTTTCGTTTGACGTCTATTACCAGTGTGAGGGTTCCTGCGGGGAATATTTTGCGGATATTACCGTGACGGACAGTGAGACCGGAAAGTTCTACTACAGCAGTGAAGCAGAAAATGAAGCGGCAGAATAGGAGGAGCGATGGCCGAAAAACAAAGCAAAAATAAATGGCACACACCGGCGGAGCGGATTATGATGCTGGGATTTGCGGCGGTAATCCTGCTGGGAACGATTCTTCTTTGCCTGCCGGTTTCTGCGGCGGACGGAAAAAGCGTTTACTGGCTCGACGCCCTGTTTACCGCAACGACATCTGTCTGCGTGACGGGCCTTGTCACCGTTCCGACGGCGACGACATGGAGTACCTTTGGAAAAATTGTGATCCTCGGGTTGATTCAGTTCGGAGGTCTTGGCATCATGGCGTGCCTGACGATGGTGTTTCTGATCCTGCGCCGGAAAATCAGTCTGCAGAGCCGGAAATTAATTCAGGATACCTATAATCTGCCGGTTTTAAAGGGCAGTGTGGGTATCGTGCGCCGGCTTCTGATTGGAACAGCAACCGTAGAGATTGCGGGGGCGGTTCTGTATAGCTTCTGGTTTGTGCCGGAGTATGGCTTCTGGAAGGGAATCGGCTACAGTATTTTTCACGCCGTTTCCGCTTTCTGTAATGCGGGAATCGATCTCGTTGGCGAAGCCTCTTTTGCTCCGTTTGTAACGAACCCGCTGATAAACTTTACGACGATGGGACTGATTCTTTTGAGCGGTCTTGGTTTTCCCGTCTGGTGGGAAGTTATGGAGCGGGTGCAGGAGCTTGTGAAGGGAAAACGGCCCCGTAAAAATTTTGTGCGAGGATTCACGCTTCATACGAAACTGGTTTTAACGACAACCATGATTCTGGTGTTCGGTGGAGCACTGCTGATTCTTGCACTGGACTGGAATCACGCGCCATCACTTGGCAGCCTGAAACCGGCGCAGAAGGTCATGGCGGCTTTTTTTCAGTCCGTGACGACAAGAACGGCAGGCTTTGAGACGATCCCGCAGGCTGATTTCTCGGACAGCTCTGCAATGGTAAGTATGGTTCTCATGTTCATCGGTGGCTCCCCGATGGGAACGGCAGGTGGTGTTAAGACGACAACGGTTGCCATTCTGGTTGTGCTGGTTGCCTCCTATATTCGCGGAGACTCAGATACGGTGGCCTGGGGGCGGAAAGTGATGGAAGAAAATATCCGTACCGCTGTCGTCATTTTCTTTTTTGTACTGACGACAGTCTTTACTGCCACCGTGCTGCTGATTTCCGTAACCGGAAGCCCGCTGCTGGATTGTACGTATGAAATTATTTCTGCGGTTGCAACGGTGGGCCTCACCCGTTCCCTGACGCCGACGCTTCCTTTTATGGGAAAGGTGATTGTTATTCTGGTTATGTTTATGGGAAGAATCGGGCCGGTGACGCTGGCTGTCGCACTGCGCCGCAGAACAGGAAGAAAAGATGTCGATATTCAGAGACCGGAGCAGCGGATTCTGATTGGATAGTTGGGAAAATAAAAAACAGGACAGATTTCAGAAAACGAGGAAAAGAAATGAGTAAACAGTATGCAGTCATTGGACTTGGAAAGTTTGGTTTTTCTGTAGCAACGACACTTGCGCAGGCAGGAAAAGAAGTGCTTGCCGTTGATAAAGACGCTGAGCCGGTACAGGAAATTGCCGATCTTGTTACCTATGCGGCGCGCGCGGACATCACCGACAGCCGTGTTTTTGCATCGCTTGGCATCAGCAACATGGATGTCGTGATCGTCGGGATCTCTGAAAATATGGAGTCGAGCATCCTCGCCACCCTGCAGGCAAAAGAGGCGGGCGTGCCGCTCGTCATCGCAAAGGGCATGAGCCAGATGCATGCCAATATTTTGAAAAAAGTCGGCGCGGACCGCGTCGTGATGGCGGAGAGTGAGACGGGCATCCGCCTCGGAAAAAGCCTGATTTCCGGTGGCTTCCAGGACTTCTTCATGCTGTCGGATTCGTTCTCCATGGTAGAGCTTCCCGTGCCGGAAGAGTGGACGGGGCATAACCTCGAGGAGCTGGATCTGCGGAAGAAATACAGTATCAACGTAATCGCCGTCAAGGACGGGGAAGACATCCGTGTCACGGTCAATCCGAAGACGCTGCTCCGCGCAGAGGAAGTGCTGATTCTGATCGGCGAAAACAAAGAACTTGCCAAATTGATGAAAAACAGGAAATGAGGGGACCATTCATGATTACAAGCAGCAGCAATGCACAGGTAAAAAACATTATTGCGCTGAACAAAAAAGCAAAAGAACGCCGGGAGCAGGACGTTTTCGTGGCGGAGGGCTGGAAAATGTTCCAGGAAGCGCCGCGGGAATGGCTGAAAAAAGTATATGTGTCTGAGAGCGGCAGCAAAATGCATGAAATGCCGTCCGACGGGACAGAATACGAAGTAGTGGACGACCGCGTGTTCCAGTCCATGTGCGACACGAAGACGCCGCAGGGTGTTTTAAGTGTGATCCGCATGCCGCATTACACCGAAGAGGAGGTGATGGACAACGGAAAGACACCGCTTCTGATGGTACTTGAGGATCTGCAGGACCCTGGAAATGTCGGAACAATCATCCGCACCGCAGAGGGCGCAGGAGTCACCGGCATCATCATGAGCCGCGGTACCGCGGATATCTTCAATCCGAAAACGATCCGCTCGACGATGGGCTCGATCTACCGTATGCCGTTTCTGATCGTCGACGATGCGGTCGGATTTGTAAAAGGCTTAAAAGCGCGGAAGATCTGTACGTACGCGGCACATCTGCACGGCGTGCATTCCTACCGCGAGGAGGATTACACAAAAGGAACGGCATTCCTGATCGGAAATGAGGGAAACGGCCTGACCGATGCAATGGCAGAGGCCGCCGAGTGCCTGATCCGTATTCCGATGGAAGGAAAAGTGGAGTCGTTAAACGCAGCGATTGCATCCGCCGTTCTGATGTATGAGGCACATGGCCAGCGCGCATAAAAGAAAGAGCGTTACCGGTTTTCTTACATTTCTCTTAACCGCCGGAAAACTACTCGACAGAACCGGTATTTTGAGCTAAAATAGAAAAAACAGAGTCCGGGCTGAATTTCTGTCAGTCCGGTAAAACTGTAATATTTGCCAGAAAAGCAAAAGCTGTTTTGGGAGGAAGGAAAAATGAGTGAGAAAAAAAACATCAGTAAAAAGGAGCTCCGAAGAAGAAAGCGGAAGCGTGCGCTGATGATCAAAACAGGAATTCTATGTGTTCTGCTTGTCATCTTCGGCATTGGAATCTGGGCTTTGGCCGGAGGAACAGAAAAAATCCAGCAGAAAGCACAGGAAAAAGAGGATCAGAAAACAGCAGAGGTGGACGGTTCCGTATCGTCGGACAGCACGGGAAGTGCTGAAGCGCCGACAACGAAAGCACAGATTATGGCGGAAGCCGATGCACTTGCGCAGACATACGATTACGATGGAGCCATTGAAAAGCTCCAGAGCGTAGAGGGCGCAGCGACCGACGCGGATATCATCACAAAAGTAGCAGAGTACACCAGCACGAGAGATGCCTGTGTGCGCGTCAACGTCAACGAAGTAACCCACATTTTCTATCATTCTCTTGTAGTCGATCCGCAGAAAGCGTTCTATCAGGACAACGCACAGACCGCAGGCTTCTGCCAGTGGATGACCACCGTGGATGAGTTCAACGCGATTACCCAGCAGATGTACGACAGAGGATATGTCATGGTTTCGATCAACGATCTCGTGAAAAAGACCGTAGATGATGACGGAACCGTTCATTACGAGGAAGGGGACATTTACCTGCCGGAGGGCAAGAAAGCATTCGTTCTTTCTCTGGATGACCTTTCCTATTACCACTCTTACGACGGACGCGGTATTGCCAGTAAGATGGTAGTCGGCGACGACGGAAAACCGACCTGCGAATATATTCAGGATGACGGAACTGTTGTGACCGGTGCTTACGACTGTATCCCGCTGATGGATCAGTTTATCGAAGCGCATCCGGATGCCGTATACCACAATGCGCGCGGAACCGTAGCACTGACCGGCTACGATGGAATCCTCGGATACCGCACCGACGGTGATTACAAGACGAGAGAAGATCTGACGGATGATCAGGTAGCATGGCTTGATGCACACCCGGATTTCGACTGGGATAAAGAGTGCGAGGAGGCGAAAAAAGTAGCCGATGCGATCAAAGCAGACGGCTGGACATTCGCAAGCCATACCTGGGGCCATATCCGTGTCGGCGACAAACCGATCGAGACGATCCAGGCGGATACCGAGAAATGGCTGACGTATGTTGCACCGCTCATCGGCGGAAGCGATATCATCATCTTTGCACATGGACAGGATCTTTCCGACTGGCACGATTACACGATGGACAATGAGAAGTTTGCTTACTTAAAGAGCCAGGGCTTCAACATCTACTGCAACGTAGATTCCTCCCAGTATTTTGTTCAGGTAAGAGACAATTACCTGCGTATGGGACGAAGAAACCTGGATGGATACCGTCTGTACCAGAACCTCTACGGAGGCGGCGAGGACAGAACAAGCGATCTGTTTGATTCTGCCTCTGTTATTGATCCGCAGCGGCCGACAGATCCATCTCTTTACCATTTCGGTGAATGAATTTTGAAGATGAAAAAGATCCCACAGAACTTTCTATTATTTGTAGAAGAAAGTCGGAGGGATCTTTTTTTCAGAAGGGCGAACCGTTTACAGATATTTTTCTACGAGCGGAAACGGCAGAGGCCCGAGACGGAGCAGTTTTTCATGGAAACCGATCAATGAGAATGAGTCACCTTCCTGTTCCCGCACTTCCGAGAGGAGCTGCGAAAACGAGAGCGATCCGACACAGTATTTCAGATAGTTCGCCGGTGTCTCGAGAATATACTGATATAAAGAGGCAGCGGCCGACGCATCCGTGATGCCGAACTGCGCCAGAAAGGCTGACGCATCCGAGAGGAGCCATCCCTGGCTGTGGATTCCGAGATCCAGCAGCGAGCAGAGGGTAAGATGCACCGAGCGGTTCAGATACCAGAGACGGCAGAGCGCCTGCGTGTTTGCATCGAGATTACGTGCGGCGTAGCGGCAGGCATATGATTCAACGTAGGTTGCCCATCCTTCCACATAACCCGACGGCGCGTAGAGACGGCGGATCAGAAGCGGGTCGGAGCGCGAGAACGAGACGGTCTGGTACAGATGGCCGGGAAAGCCCTCGTGGGCAAGTGTGGAATACAGTTCGATGCCGGTCATCTCATCCGCGGGATTCAGGTAAATGGAGTTGGGTGAATTGATATCGGCGGGCGGTGTGAGATAAAAGGCGGGGCCTAAAAAATCCTTGAGGGAGTCATCCACGGTCTTTACTTCGTATGCGATACCCGAAAGAACGGGAAAATCTTCAGAAACGGCATTCTGCAGATCGGCAAGCATTTCCTCCGGCGTGGAGAACGGCAGCACGAGCGCCTGCTCGGAGAGGGAGAGCGACGGATTCTGATCGAGAATGATCTGCATTTCGGCACACTGGTCCGCAAGCTGCTGTGTTAAAAGGCGGGTCAGCTCCTCCGGTGAAGCGTCAACACCGACGCGGCTGCGGAGAAGATACGCATAGTAGGAAAGTCCGCCTTCCTGCCGGGAAAGACCACCGGCGTTCTGTGTTCCTTTGCCGCGGAGTGAAGAAAGCGCATCGGAAAGAGAGCGGTAGGCGGGAAAAACACAGGAGGTAAGGAGTTTTTCATGCGTCTGCAGACAGAGATTCCTTTCCGCCTCAGAAAACAGTGAAGACGCCTGCAGTTTATTTTGAAAAACGGTGTGGAGCAGATGGATTTCCGGTGTATCCGCGTCGGCGAGAAAAGCACTGCACTGGCGGATAATGCCATCGACCGCAAGGTCATTCTGAAACACGCCCTGCCGGGATTTTTCCTGTTCGAGTGCGATGAGGTCGGAGAAATAGCGCGGGAGATCCTGCAGAAGATGGAGGTAATCGGCGATATCCTGCTGTGTGCGGAACGGGTACTCCGCGAGCAGAATGGGAAGCTGTGCCTGAATCCCGAGCGACGGACCGAGCGGTTCCGCAAGAAGGCTGGTGCTGCCCGGCATTTTCTCGCAGTCCAGCTCGTAGAGCAGAAGATCGAGCGTGATCTGATTTTCCGCGGAGAGGCGGTTTCGATGAAAGGATGTGAGCGTTGTTTCCACACTCTGCAGCAGGGCATCATACGAGGTGCGGTCAGGGATGGAAACCGTGCCGAACGAGGCGGTGCCGGGGGCAATTCCGCGGGAAGCCGGATCGGCGAGGGTATAGTGGAGCGTGATGGCAGAAGAGGTTACCTCGGAGTGGAACCGTTCCTCCACATACGCGGAAAACCGGCGGTTCTCACCAGGGGAAAAGAACGGGGAAAAATACCAAAACAGCAGGGCGAAAAGAAGTCCGCCGCACAGAAGCAGAGGGAACAGGATGCGGCGGTGCAGAGAAGCTGGTTTCATAGAATAGGCTCCGGTGCGGACAGTTATCATAAAGTATGTAAAAAATGCTGATTTTATGTGCTTTTTCCGTGGCCTTTCATTTGACTTTCCAAAACGGCTTTGCTATAATCAGTAACGAATGAAATAAGGGACTTTTCAGTGCGGAACGGATTTGAAAAAGAATCCACGAAGATAAAAGGGAATCAGGTGGAAATCCTGAGCGATCCGGTCACTGTAAGCAGGGAGTGTTAGCTGCAGAAATGCCATTGTGCGAAACGCATGAGAAGGCGCGGCTGCCGTGAAGATCTGCGAGTCAGGAAACCTGCTGGAAAGGTTAGTGAATCGCTTCCGATGAAAGCATATATTCATGGAAAGATGTACGAAGCAAAATCGGACATCTGCTTTTTTGTCGCCATGCGTCCGAAAAAGAGCTTCGGTGGAGAAACTCTTTTGCAGAAAAAGCAGATGTCTGTTTGTCTTTTCGCAGAAAAAATGTGTCCTCAAAAACAAGATTACTTGCAGGGAGACATCATTGACGGGGACAGGCACCGCCCAGCTGCCTGAAAAAGTCAGACGGAATCCGGAGCAGATGCGCGAAGGATATCCGAAGAAAAGGAGAAGTTATGAAAGGAAATTCAAGCAAATTTCTGGCACTGCTGCTGTCGGCGTCCATGATCATGAGCCCGACTGCCAGCGTATTAGCAGATACGCAGGAAAAAGCAGCACAGACAGAAAGCAGCGCAGCCGCAGAGGAAGCGCTGCAGAGCGAAGAAACAGCAGAGACGGCAGAACCGGAAACAACACCGGCAGAAACCGAGAGCAGTGAAAGCACTGCAGAGACTCCGGCAGAAGAGCCGACGGAAACACCGGCTGCGCCTGCAGAGGATCAGACACCGGCAGGATCTGACGAGACCGAGACACCATCCGCAGATGAGGATGCTTCGGAAGATACTGCAGAGGACACTGCAAAAGACGGTGAAGAGACTGCCGATACCACAGAAAAAGAGCCGGAAGCAGCAGATGAGACTTCCCAGGCAGCGGCGAACCGTCCGGTGAAACGGAAGAAACACCGGCAAAAGAAGAAACCAAAGATGCTGTAAAAGAGAATACCAGTCCGGCGGCAGAACAGCCGAAAACGGAAGTAAAAGAAACAACCAAAAATGAGGCATCCAATACAGCCGAGGAGAAAGAAACAAAAGCAGCGGAAGCAGCAAAACCGGCAGATGGTGAGTATGAGACTTCTGCAGAAGCAACCGGAAGCATGTTCCGTGTGATTTCTTCCAGACTCATCGTAAAAGATGGAAAACTGAAAGCATCCATTCTGCTGAGTGGAACCGGCTATGATTACCTGTATACGGGAACAGCAGCAGAAGCTGCCGCAGCAGATGAAAAGAGCTGGATTGCTCCGACAGGAAGCGAAACCTATACGGATACGAAGACCGGTGCAGAAAAGACCGGATATCGTTTTGAAATTCCGGTGGAAGAGCTTGACAAACAGATGGATGTTGCCGTTCGCTCAGCCAAGAAAAAAACATGGGCTGATAAAACCGTTACGATCCACAGCACCGATGCAATCCCGACGGTAACACCGGAACCAACCGAGACTCCAAGCGAAAATCCAGGTGAGGATTCCTCGAATAAGCCAGCCAGTGTAGAAGCACCGGTTACCAAAGAGGACGGCAGCGTATTCAAAATGTTCGTCATCTCCGAGGCAACAATGATCAACAAGGGCGATAAACTCGTTCTTACACTGAAAACAAACAACGTATCATTTGATAAACTGTATCTTGGAAAGAACGATGACCTTGCAAAAACACCGGCTATCCAGGGAATGCAGGAAGCAAACGGCGGTTATTCCTTTACATTTGAAGTAGATGCGGACAAAGCCGGCACAACCGTTCCGATCGTTCTTGGAAAGAAAGACGGAACCTGGTACACCAAACAGCAGCTTTATCTTGCAGTTCCGGGAAGCAAAACACCGGAAGTAACTCCGATACCGGAGCCGACCGAGACTCCGGTCCCGACTGCAACCCCGACTCCGAGTGAGACTCCGGTTCCAACCGCAACTCCAACTCCGGAACCGGCGAAAGTAGAAAACGGTATCTACAGCGGAACCGCGGAGACCGGCGCAGCTATGTTCAAAGTAGTCGGCGTAGAGCTGACCGTAAAAGACGGCGACATGAAAGCACGCATCACGTTAAGTGGTGTTGCCTACGATTATCTGTACATGGGAACACCGGAAGAGGCAGCTGCCACAGACAAGAGTGCATGGATTGCAGGCGTCGGCACCGTTGATTACACAACAGCAGACGGCGAGACGAAAACAGGAATGCAGTATGATATTCCGGTAGCAGCACTCGATCAGGCACTTGTTGTTTCTTCCCATTCTGCAAAACGGGATAAATGGTATGCAAGAACCATTACTATTGCATCTTCCAGTCTGAAAAAGACCGCAGATCTTCCGGCAGATGAGACCAATAAAGTAGCAGATGGTATTTACAGTGCAGAGGCAACAACTAATGCAGCAATGTTCAAGGTAGTCGGCGTAAAACTGACCGCGAAAAACGGAAAAATGACAGCAGTTATCACCTTAAGCGGAAGCGGCTATGATTATCTGTATATGGGAACCGGAAAAGATGCGGCAGCAGAGAGCGGCGCATGGATCGCTTCCACCGGAAAAGTGGACTACACCTTAGACGGTGAAACCAAAACCGGAATGCAGTTTGAAATCCCGGTAGAGGCACTTGATCAGGAACTTGCTGTAGCAGCTCATGCAGTAAA
>ENA-UESE01002281-UESE01002281.1-human-gut-metagenome-genome-assembly--contig:-NODE-2281-length-11663-cov-5.105127_pt1 | contig 11663 bp, 9 predicted proteins | sample MGYA00242995_ERZ507996 | MGnify/ENA primary metagenome ERZ507996 (study PRJEB26167, sample SAMN06115489) | human gut metagenome | host: Homo sapiens | place: China:Sichuan | collected 2015-04-15... | reverse complement strand
GCCTTCTGGATAGCATAGATAGCAACATTACCTGAACCAGATACAGCTGCTGTCTTGCCCTCAAGTGACATTCCATTGTCTTTCCATAAAGCATTAGTAAGGTATAATAAACCATATCCTGTAGCTTCTGTTCTTGCAAGTGATCCACCATATGTAAGTCCCTTACCTGTAAGTACACCTTCAAATGTACCACGGATTCTCTTGTACTGACCGAACATGAAACCAATCTCTCTTGCGCCTGTTCCGATATCTCCAGCTGGAACATCGACATCAGCGCCGATATATTTGTAAAGTTCTGTCATAAAGCTCTGGCAGAATGCCATGATTTCTCTGTCTGACTTGCCCTTAGGATCAAAATCAGAACCACCCTTGCCACCACCGATTGGAAGAGTTGTAAGTGAGTTCTTGAATACCTGTTCGAAACCTAAGAACTTGATGATGCCTAAGTTTACTGAAGGATGTAATCTTAAACCACCCTTGTAAGGTCCGATAGCGTTGTTGAACTGTACACGGAAACCTCTGTTTACCTGTACCTGTCCCTTGTCATCTACCCAAGGAACTCTGAACATGATCTGACGATCTGGCTCTGTAATTCTTTCAAGAACAGCGTTCTTTCTGTAAACTTCCTCGTTAGCCTCAACGACTGGTCTTAAAGACTCAAGAACCTCTGTTACAGCCTGTAAAAATTCTGGCTGATCTGCATTTTTCTTAGAAACTAATTCTAATACTTCATCAACATATCCCATAACCGTATAACTCCTTTTAATTAATATTCGTACGCTTTAGTACGTTACCCAGATAATATTATATAAACACGACTTAATTTTTGCAAGTTTTTTATATGTTTGGCATAATAAAATTGTACATTTTTGAATATTATTAAGTTAAATTAGGCTAACTATTAATTTTAACTTATTTTATCTTTATATTATTAAGCATTTTTAAGTAAATAATCATTCATTTTTCTTATATAGTTTAATCATTGTTCCGCCTTTGATTCATCATTAAGGCTCATTCAGAAAATAATACATTTTACACACTTTTTTTATAGCTATTTTATTTATTTTTTTTCTTATATATGGTATATTATATTTTGTATGTCATTCTTTTTTCATACTTTTTTAACACAATTGTTACATTTGACAAAATACTATCGAAGATACTCTCTTACTGCTATGTTAAGAGGAACGATATGTATACACATATCGGATATACTTCGTGGATTTCAGGAGGTTTTATGTCGGGTTTTATGTCAGGAATTATTGACAGGGTAAAAGGGGATATGCATTATCTCTTCAAGAAGGGAACTGACCTTACAGAAGGTGAAAAGAAACGTAAGCTAAGAGCCTGGTCTACTGTTATAGGAATTGTACTGGTGATCATACAGCTTGTGTTTACTGTTCTTACATTATTAAAGCTATACAAGCTGGATATACTTCCACTTAAGTATGCAATCATCTTAGATGTCATACTTGTTATTATAGCAATATATAACTTTGCTTCACAGTTTACTAAAACACATATCATAGGTAAGATACTTGCTGTGTTGTTATCTGGTGTCTTATTATATACATTTTTATTTACTTCAAAGGTTGATGAAACACTCAACAAAATAAGTAATGTCAAAACAACTACAGATATTGTTGATGTTGTTGTTTTAAAGAATGATAAAGCAGCTTCCATAAAAGATGCCATAGGCTACACCTTTGGATATAACTCAACTGCCAATTCAGATGACAACAAAGATGCTATAAAGAGGATTAATTACGATAATACTACTGCTATCAAAACTAAAGAATATCAGGTATGGCTTGATATGTTTGATGCACTTAACAGCGGTACTGATATACAGGCTGTTATTATCAATGATGATTCTCTGCAGATGTTATATGAAGAAAACGAAGATTTAAAAGATTCTATAAAGATTATTGGTACGATAAAGCTCACAAGAAAGATTGAACTCAGCGCTTCTGACAAGAAAGTAAATGAAGAACCTTTTATTATATATATATCAGGAAACGATGAAGAAGGAGAGATTAAGACTACAGGACGAAGTGATGTAAACGTATTATGCGTTGTTAATCCTGTTTCAAGACAGATACTTCTTATAACAACACCAAGAGATGCTTATGTATATATGGAAAATACTGAAAAAGGCTGGAAGGGTATGGATAAGCTTACCCATGCCGGCAACTGGGGAATAGATTATTCTATTGCAACTCTTAACAGACTTTACGAATGTAATATAGACTACAGTGTCAAGGTTAACTTTACTGGCTGTGTAGCTGTGGTTGATGCACTTGGCGGTGTAACTATCAACTCTGATGTTGATTTTGAGAACGGATGGGAAGCTGCTCCTGAAACATATCACTTCGTTGTCGGTGATAACGAATGTAATGGTGAACAGACTCTTGCCTTCTGCCGTGAAAGAAAGGCTTTCCTTGATGGTGATTACCAGAGAGGCCGTAACCAGTTATCTGCTCTTACAGCTGTTATAAATAAGCTTACTTCACCTGCTATTCTTACTAAGTACAGCTCTATACTTGATTCTGTAGGTAACATGATTCTTACAAGTATGCCTACATCTGATATAACCGCCCTTGTAAAAGGACAGCTTGCAGATACAAGAGAATGGAATGTACAGAAGTTCAGTATAGGAGCTGAACCTGATTCACTTCCTAGCTTACAGTTAGGAACTAATGCTTCTATGTCAAAGCTATATACTGGTGATGTAGAGATGGCAAAGAAGCTTATAGATAAGATTGAGAATGGAGATGTATTCAATGTAGACGAATACTATGAAGCTGAGGTAAAGAATATACCAAACTATAATTCTTTTTATAAGCTAAATGGTATTTCTTCTAACAACAGCAGCAATACTACAAAAACTACTTCTGCTGTTAAAGAAACACAGCCTGCTACGACAAGACGAAGTGTTAAAACTACTGCTGCCACAGAGGAAGAAATAACAACTCCAAAGGCAACAGAGCCTGCTACCGTAAAACCTACTGAGGCTACTGCTGCTCCAACACAGAAAACAACAGAAGCAACTGCCGCTACAACTACTGCTGCCGCTGCTGAGGCTCCAAAGGCTGAAGCTGGTAATATAAGCGATGTTGAGCGTACTGCTCCTTAAGATTTTTCTTTTATAATTAATTTATAACAAAAAAGTGACAGCTGTGATATATATCATACAAGACATATCACAGCTGCCACTTTTTTATTTTTATTACTTTTGGGCATGTTCGCCATACTTACCATAATACTTACCATAGTACTTGCCATAGTACTTATTATCATCCATATCAACCTTGTTAAGAACAACTCCTAGTAGCTTGCAGTCTGTCTTTTTTATCTGCTCAAGCCCTTTCTGTGCATATTTATAGCTGACACTGTTAGATGCCATAACATATGCAACACCATCACATTCCTGTGCAACGATTGCACTGTCTATAACACTTCCGATTGGAGGTGTATCTATTATTATGTAATCATACAGATCTCTTAAGACCTTTATAAGTGTCTTGAACACCTTGTTACCAAGAAGCTCTGTAGGATTCGGTGGCACAGGTCCTGAGAATACCACATTAAAGTTCTCAACATTCGTTGCATACATAACTTCCTCAAACTTGTTTATTCCTGATAAAAAGTGAGTAAGCCCCTTAACAGATGTATTAATCTTATATCGTCCAACAAGTACAGATTTTCTTAAATCTGCATCTATGAATATAACCTTCTTGCCTGCTTCTGCCAAAGATACTGCCAGGTTAAAGGACACTGTTGACTTGCCTTCACCCGGTGTTGTGCTTGTAAGCATGATAACTTTTACATCAGAGCCGCATAGCTGTATGTTAGTTCTTAAGTTCTTATATGCTTCGTTAGCTCTGTAATCAAGCTTTCTTAAGCGTTCTATGTTAATCGTCTGCATATCTTTTACACTCCTGTTTACTTGCTTCTTTTCTTCTTTGTCTTTCTAGACTTTTTATTCTTTCCCAGACCATCATCCATCTCTTCTGATATAGGAATAACTGCAAGTGTGCTAAGATCAAAATACTTCTCAACATCTTCAGTAGTTTTAACCGTATCATCTAACATTGACCTGATTATTATAACGGCACATGATAACACTATACCTAACGCTAAACCTATAAGTGTCCATTTCTGTACTGTATCAACTGCCGGTTCTTCTGACAGTGAACCTTCTTCGATGACATTAACCTGCTCTATCTTCATGATATCGCATATCTTCTTTGATGAAACCTGCGCCACCTTATCAGCTATATCCTTTGCTCTTTTAGGATCATCACTTGTGACTGTTATCTGAAGTACTCTGGTATCTGATGGTGTATCCACAGATATAGTTGACGCCAGCTCAGAGGCTTTCATGTTAAGCCCAAGCTCTTTAATAACCTGATTCATAACTGGTGCGCTTGTAACAAGTATCTGATAATCTTTTGTAAGCTGTGTTGAAAGCTGTACATCCGACAATGTAGTTGCACTGTCGTTTGCTCTGTTAAGGACATATAGCTTAGTTTCTGATTCATACTTAGGTGTTATAAGAAACTTAGAAACAAGAAAACCTGCAAGTCCGACTATAATACCTGTTGCAATAATCACCAATATCTTTTCCCATAATATTGATAATATATGTCCTATATCAATCTCAACTTCATCATTCTGAACATTATCTTTACCCATTTGCTGCATTCTCCATATCTAATATATATCTTTTTATTATATCGGCCACTCCTGCATCATCATTAGAAGGTGCAATATAATCTGCATATTTTTTCACCTCAGGATATGCATTTTCCATAACAGCTGATAAGCCCGCTATCTTTAACATCGGTATATCGTTCATGCCATCTCCACATGCTATAAGCTCAGCTTCTGTTATATCAAGCTTTGCAAGCAGCTCCTTCAGCGAATTATCTTTAGCCACACCATATGGAACAACTTCAAGAAAATAATCCTCTGAATAGAAGGCATCTATCACTCCATGATATTTTGAAAGCAGTGCCTCCTGTACAGGAATAAGCTTCTCGTGTTTTCCAACTACTAGAAACTTAGACACAGGATAGTTTACATAAGCTTTCAGGTTATCTGTTTTTATGATTGCAGCTGCATTACAGAATGCTTCCTTTAAAACATATTCGTCTGTATCACTCTCTGATACAATCTTTCCATCTGAATAAGTTAATGCATATACATCGTTATCTTTTGCAAAATCACATATATCATCTATACACTCTTTTGGCAGTTGATGGCTTACTATAGTCTCTCCTGTCACACAGTCCACTATCTTTCCACCATTATATGCAAGTATATATCCTCCTTTATCAGGAAGCTTTAATTCATCTGCTATAGGTGTTATTCCAAAAAGCGGTCTTCCAGATGCAAGTATAACCTTTACACCCATATCTATCGCTTTATCTACTGCTTCTATATTCTTAGCAGGTAATTTTTTATTATGATCTGTAAGTGTTCCATCAAGATCAAGTGCTATTGCTTTGTACTTCATAACTTCTCCATCATACTGTCTTTATATTTTTACCAATAGAAACTTTAACATATAAATGTATGAATTACAACTTATTAATTAATTCTCATCTGGTCAAAAGCACCTGATATGTCAAGCATACCATAACCAGCTGTTACATTTGGATATTGTTCACTGTTCTGCCTTTTAGCGCCTCTTATCAGGTATGATTTAATCTCCGTATTTCCTATTACCTCCCTGTTTTTATTAGTCACACCCCAGCTTAAAAAAAGTGCGGCCGCTCCTGCTGCATGTGCGGCTGCTATACTTGTTCCCGACATTCTTTTATAGCCTTTTACGCCTCCAACACCATATACATCGACACCCGGTGCCACTATATCTGGTTTTACCCTGCTATCAGCTGTATATCCCCTGCTGCTGTTTATATCACTTCCACCAGTATTATGATTATATGCTCCAACTGTTATTACCCTTGCAGCACAGGCTGGCTCTACTAATGTTATATCAACATCAGATTCAAGAAAATACGCATCTGAGGCACTAAGAAACCTGGGTGTTATCCACGCATTAAAATATCCTGGCAGGTTTGTAAGACTATAAACAAGTACTTTCCATACTCCCTCCGCAGGACTTTCAAATCTCATAAATATTATTTCCTGGCCTGCAACACTTTCTGTTATCTGATAATCAACATATATTCTTGAATTCTCAAGTAAAAAGGCATATTCACTGCTCATCCCTATTCTTGCTGGTATACGGGGTATAATCTCGCCCGTTGGCGAGACTATGGATACAGAAAGAACATCCAGGCTTTTTGCCCATATTTCTATAACAAAACCCTTTCCTCTTTTATCTACATTAATCTCCATAGTTTTGCTATCTGCTGCTATACCTGCATAACCACTAAAATGTGTTCTGCTTACAGCCTCATTTCCTGCTGGAACAACAACGCATGTATTCGTAAGCTTTGTATATGCATCAAAAACATCTGCAAGTGGTGTTGCTCCTGTTCTTGAACCAGAACCGCTCCCAACACCTGATATTATAACAAGCGGCTTATTTCTTCTCTGTGCATAATCCTTTAGAAATGTTGCTGCAAGCATTATATCGCTTTCCTGAAAAGCTGGCACATCATCTTTTATATAAAAATAATCCCTTAAATATCTTTTGGCACCTTTAAGCTTAACACATACTATATCTGCCTCTGGTGCAACACCTATATAGCCGTCAGTATATGATGAAGCTGCTATCCCCGCCATAAAAGTACCATGTCCGTTAGTATCCTGGCTTTTGACGTGGCTATATGGATCTTCTCCGGCTTCATAAGCCCGTATGGCAGTATTTATAGCAGCGGCTTCATACACTCTTCCATAGCTTACAAGACTTGAAGCCTCATATTCGACTGTCTGGTCCCATATAGCCAGTATTCTTGTATTGCCAGAGCTGTCCTTAAAGTTATCTCTTAAGTAATCTATTCCTGTATCAATAAAGCCTATGATAACGTCCTGGCCTCTTGCATTAAGAAAAGGCTGGCTTGTTATATTAACTGCACCAGTTTCTTCCATACTTGATATATCAGCACCTAAAACAGCCTGTCTGTCAGACAGCTCCATAAGTCCATATATCTTAGGTATTGTATAGTATCCTAAAGAGCTTATATTTAACTCCCTGTTTTCTGACAGCCTGCTATGCATTATAATCCACTGTTCATCAACCTGCTGGATGCATACATCAGGATTGTTTTCAAATATTTTACTGACTATCGGAATATTGACAACTATGTAATCATAGATATCCTCATCCATAATCATCTTACTACACTCTGACATATAAAAATAATGTCCTTAAAGATATTCTTCAAGGACATTATATGTTTAATAATAATAAGATATGATTACATACCTGGAAGTGCTTCCTGTCCACGCATCATTATAACAGGTACACCCTTGTTGTTAATATAATCCTCTGTTATAAGCACAGAACCTATATTATCATCCTTAGGTATCTCATACATTATATCCAGCATATACTCTTCAATGATTGAACGCAGGGCTCTTGCTCCTGTTTTCTTCTCCATCGCTTTCTTAGCGATAGCTGAAAGTGCGCTATCATCAAACTCAAGACTTACCTCATCAAGCTCAAGAAGCTTCTGATACTGCTTAAGTATGGCATTCTTAGGCTCTTTCATAATCTTTACAAGCATATCCTCTGTAAGTCCATCAAGCGAGAATACGATAGGAAGTCTTCCTAAAAATTCTGGTATCATTCCAAACTCTCTTAAATCCTCTAACTCAACCTTTGATAATATGTTGCTGTCATTATCATACTTATCCTTAAGGTCTGCATTAAAGCCTATGGATGACTGTTTATTAAGCCTTGCCTTTATTATACTTTCAAGCTCCGGAAAAGCTCCTCCACATATAAACAATATATTTCTTGTATTAACAGTAACCTGTGGAACCATGGCATTCTTGCTTGTTGCACCTACTGGAACCTCCACATCACTTCCCTCTAAGAGCTTAAGCATTCCCTGCTGTACTGATTCTCCACTTACATCCCTGCTTCTTGTTTCCTTCTTCTTGGCTATCTTATCAATCTCATCTATAAAGATGATGCCTCTTTCAGCCTTTTCAACGTCATTATCTGCCGCAGCTAGAAGCTTCGATACTACGCTTTCTATATCATCACCTATATATCCTGCTTCTGTAAGAGAAGTAGCATCAGTAATAGCAAGTGGCACCTGAAGGAGTCTTGCAAGTGTCTTTACAAGATACGTCTTACCACTACCTGTAGGTCCTATCATAAGCATGTTGGACTTTTCTATCTCTATATCATCCATGGTATTTGTTGCTACACGCTTATAATGATTGTATACAGCAACTGACATGACCTTCTTGGCATGCTCCTGTCCTATAACATACTCATCAAGCATACGCTTGATTTCATGTGGTGCAGGAAGCTTTTTAAGATCAAGCTTTTCTTCTTTCTTATCTTTATTATTTTCTTTGCTTTCCTCCTTCTTTTTCTTAACCTTCTGCTTATCTGACATATTATTTCCCATCATATTGAAACCACCAAACATCCCCATGTTAGGCATGTTTGGGATTCCTTTCATAAGCTCGTTATAATCTATGTCGTTGTTGTTTATTGCATCAAAGGTCTTTTGCATGCAATCAGGGCAGACATACAATCCACCTGGCATGCTTATCATCCTGCCTGCTTTAGATTCTGTCCTTCTGCATACATAGCATACCTTTTCATATTCATCGTTATTATTATTATTATCACTCATATATTCCTCTATTCCGCATCAGAGGAGTTATCAGCTTTTCTTACCTAATGTAACCTCTGTGCTCTTTAGTACATATTCACTACCCTCAAGATGATAGTAATCAATCTTTACTTTTTCGCCAGCTGCATAGTACTGCAGTGTTGACTGCAGACCTGACATAGTAGTTATAGTCTGGTCATCAAAGCCTACTATAATATCATAAGCTGAAAGTCCTGCCTTCTCTGCTGCTGAACCTGATGCAACTGTTCTTATCATAATACCCTGTGGGTATCCATACATAGATGCATATGTGCTTGTAACATCTATTGCTGCGACTCCAAGATATCCTGCATTATCTGATGATACCTTCTGTCTTGTCTGTTTGCTCATAAGTGAACTTATAAGATCCTTTACGTTTGATACTGGTATTGAATATGCCATGCCTTCGACACCATCACTTGATGTCTTGGCAAAATTAATTGCTATAACTTTACCACTTGCGTTAAGAAGTGCTCCACCACTGTTACCAGAATTAATAGCTGCATCTGTCATAATAAGACCTGAAAATGTTACATTGTTAACTGTGATAGATCTGTCTAATGCACTTATAATACCTGTTGTAACTGACTGTCCTTCACCAAGTGCGTTACCTATAGCAACAACCTGCTGACCTACTGTAATTGTATCAGAATCTGCAAGTTCTGCAATAGCTATTTTACTAAGTGTGTCAGAAGGTATATCTGACAAAGACACTGCAACTACTGCTATATCCTGATCAGATTTAGACCCCTTTACTGTTGCATTTACTGACTGATTGTCTATAAATACACATTTAAGATTGGAAACTTTGTCAACAACATGCGCATTAGTTACCATAAGGAGCTCTGTATCATTCTTACCAACTATAATACCTGTTCCGCTTGTTGATGCCTCATACTGCTGCTGTCCACCCCAGTTAAATATTGAAGATGAACTGCTTGTCACTGATGTTGTACCATTGAGTGCAACCATGGCTGGAAGTGCCGCAGATGCTACACTTTCCACATTCATTGCTGATGTTGACAGATTGGCATCTCCCAAGGTATTTAACTGGTCTGTTGTAGTTCCTATATTACTTGAAACAGTCGATATCGTATAGTTTCTGTTATCAGAACCACCAAGATACTTTTTCTCAAGCTTATAAGTTCCATACATAGCTGAACCAGCAACAACACCGAATATAGCTGCTGATAAAACTATGCTTAAAAACTTCTTAGGCCATGTAGTCTTTGTGGCACTATGTCCATCCAAAAACCGGTTATGCTTCTTCTGTTTCTTCTGATGCTCATCTGCTGTCTGGCTGTTGTTTGTACTATTACCAGCTACATATGAGTATCTGTAAGTTGACTGGCTATCTGTATCTGTGTTGTTTGCATTATTTGTATTGCTGTATTGTGCATATCCAGTATTCTGATTGAATCCATTATTCTGATTAAATTCAGTATTCTGACTGCTTCCAGTATTCTGACTGCTTCCAGTATTCTGACTGTTTCCAGCACCTTGATTATATCCGTCTGTATTCTGGCTATAGCCTGAGTTCTGGTTATATCCTGTATTTTCGTTATTGCCTGTATTTTCGTTATTGCCTGTACCCTGAGTATTATAAGAATTATTATTCTCATAATTGTTTTCTTCATTATTATACATATCCAACACTCCTTTTTGTAGTTTTCTATAGAAAATGTGGTCATATATATTTTACCTGTATATGAAATATAAAATGAACACATTTCGTTTTCATACGTTTAGTATATTCACGAAATGTGTTCATATTGTGTTTTACTTGTTAAGAAAATCTGAACTATCATTTATTCTTTAAGTGATTCCTTAAAACTTTCTGATACAGCCTTAAGTGCTTCCTCTTCATCACTTCCATCGGCTGTAAGTGTTATCTCTTCACCACATTTGACACCTGATGCAAGTATTGAAATAACACTTTTTGCATTAGCTGTCTTACCCTCACCATACTTAAAAGATATATCAGACTTATACTTAACAGCTTCATTACACATTGCTCCGGCTGGGCGAAGATGTATTCCAAGCTGACTTGTTATTAAAATATTCTCACTTACCATAACAATCCTCATTTCTATGCATATCTTTACGCATTTAATTAAACTTATATATGTGTACTATCTTGTAGTTGTCTGTTGTGTCTGGCTGCTGCTATTGTCAACTGTTGTTTCCTGCTGTTTAGCAGACAACGTAAGCTTCACTGAGCTGTTTCCTGAAACACTGCAGCCATCTGGCACACTCACACTTACATCTACACTATGTGTTCCAGCTGATAGTCCAGCTGCATTAACATTGCATGTTATATCTGTAGCACTGATATTTTCTAATATCGTTCCTGTTCCGGATATTATAACATCTATACCTGTTCCTTCAATCACAGCATTATACCCTGATGATACGTTTTCAATCTTTATCGCATCTGATGATATGTGAACTGTCTTTGTTGAAGCTTTAGATATCTTTACAGTAACCTGCAGTCTTGAATCAGAAACTATCTTAACACCAGAAGGTACATAGTCTGTCAGCTTGAATGTATACGTCTTATCTTCGCTAAGCCCATCTACCGAAACAGCTGATGAAGGAATAGTTATATTATCTATCTTTGATAATGCCTCCTGCTGTCCGCTTATAACAACCGAGGTCTGGCTAAGACTTGTACCCGTTACAACACAATCCTGTGAAGGTGTTCCACTTGTTTTTACTACAACTGGTACAGTTTTTGTTCTTGCCATCTCTACTATCACATCTGCTGTTTCTGGTGACATTTACAGATTATGTAGATATACAGGTTCAGGTGGTCAAAGATGGACAGGTGCTTAATAACGTTGAAGCTGTTCC
>ENA-UESE01002279-UESE01002279.1-human-gut-metagenome-genome-assembly--contig:-NODE-2279-length-11668-cov-14.750237_pt1 | contig 11668 bp, 7 predicted proteins | sample MGYA00242995_ERZ507996 | MGnify/ENA primary metagenome ERZ507996 (study PRJEB26167, sample SAMN06115489) | human gut metagenome | host: Homo sapiens | place: China:Sichuan | collected 2015-04-15... | reverse complement strand
GCGCAGGCTTTGGTCCGTTTTCTGGAAAATCAGTACATGGAGGTTGACGGTGCCCAGCACCGCTTCGTCCGCGGCGTGTTCATCATTCCCGGCCACGGCAACGTGGTAGGTCTCGGTCAGGCGCTGAGCCAGGAGGCCAAGCACCTGGAGATCTATCAGGGCAAGAACGAGCAGGGCATGGCCCAGGCCGCCGTGGCCTTCGCCAAGCAGATGAAGCGTAAGCAGATCTGCGTTGCTACCTCCTCCGTGGGCCCCGGCGCCGCCAACATGGTCACCGCCTGCGGCACCGCCACCGCCAACAACATCCCCCTGCTGGTGCTGCCCGGCGACACCTACGCCTGCCGTCAGCCCGACCCCGTTCTGCAGCAGGTGGAGCACACCAACTCCCTGGCCACCACCACCAATGACGCTTTCAAGGCCGTGTGCCGCTACTGGGACCGCGTTGTCCGCCCCGAGCAGCTGATGAGCGCTATGATCAACGCCTTCCGGGTGCTGACCGATCCCGCAAACACCGGTGCGGTCTGCGTTGCCATGCCCCAGGACGTTGAGGGTGAGGCCTATGATTATCCCGTGAGCTTCTTCGCCAAGCGCGTCTGGCGTCTGGAGCGCCGCCCCGCCACCGAGGCCGCTCTGGCTGACGCTGCCGAGGCCATCCGCAAGGCCAAGCGCCCCATGATGATCTGCGGCGGCGGCGTCCGCTATTCCGAGGCGCACGCTGAGTTTCTGCACTTTGCCGAGGCCTTCGGCATCCCCTACGGCGAGACCCAGGCGGGCAAGTCCGCCACCGACTGGCTGCACCCCCTGAACTTGGGCGGCGTGGGCACCACCGGCTGCTCCGCAGCCAACGAGATCGCCCGGAAGGCCGATCTGGTCATCGGCGTGGGCACCCGCTACACCGACTTCACCACCGCTTCCAAGTGGCTGTTCAAGGATACCTGCAAATTCGTCAACATCAATGTCTCTGAGTTCCAGAGCCTGAAGATGGAGGCTGTCCCCGTGGTGGCTGACGCCAAGGAAGCCCTGCCCCGTCTGGAAAAGCTGCTGGAGGGCTATCAGACCGCCTATAAGGATGAGGTCAAGGTCGCCAAGGAGAAGTGGATCGATGAGCTGAACCGTCTGGATCACATCACCTTCTCCGACAAGAAGAGCTGGAAGCCGGAGATCAATGACGCCAACGCCGATTCCGCCAAGCGCTTCGCGCAGGACGTCAATGCCCAGCTGACCCAGACCTCTGCTCTGGGCGCCATCAACGCCATGATGAGCGAGGGCGACGTTGCCATTGGCGCCGCCGGCTCTCTGCCCGGCGATATGCAGCGGATGTGGCGTCCCACCGGCGTTGACACCTACAACATGGAGTACGGCTATTCCACCATGGGCTACGAGGTGGCCGGCGCTCTGGGCGTGAAGCTGGCCATTGGCGACAAGCACGAGGTCTATTCCTTCTGCGGTGATGGCAGCTTCAATATGCTCCACGGTGAGCTGATCACCGCCTGCCAGGAGCACAAGAAGATCAACATCTGCCTGTTCGACAACGCCTCTTTCGGCTGCATCAACAACCTGCAGGTTGGCCACGGCAACGTTACGCTGTGCACCGAGCTGCGCTATCGCAATAAGGATGGTCTGTTCGGCAACTTCATGAACATCGACTACGCCAAGGTGGCGGAGGCTTACGGCTGCAAGAGCTACACCGTCCGCACCATGGAAGAGCTGGTGGCCGCCTTCGAGGATGCCAAGAAGGTAAAGAACATCCCCGTCCTCTTCGACATCAAGGTCCTGCCCAAGACCATGACCGACGGCTATTCCTCCTGGTGGCGCGTGGGTGACACCGAGGTGTCCGAACGCAAGGAGAACCTGGCGGCTTATGCCGACCTGCAGGCTCACCTGAAGGAAGTCCGGAAGTACTAAGATCATTTTTGCTTACGAAAACCCATCCAAACTATAAAAAAGGAAGGTTACTAACATGGAAAAGGTATTGAAGATCGGCATTATCGGCTGCGGCGCTATCGGCAAGGATCACTGCCGCCGCATCATTGAGACCGTCCCCGGTGCTACCGTTGTGGCCGTGTCCGACTATGTGGCCGCCGCCGCTGACGACACCGCCGCCAAGTACGGCATCAAGTCCTACGGCAATGACTGCGACGGCATGATCAAGGATCCCGAGGTTGAGGCCGTGGTCATCACCTCCATCGACCCCACCCATCATGACTATGTCATGAAGACTCTGGCTGAGGAGAAGTGGTGCTTCTGCGAGAAGCCCCTGAGCCAGAACGCCGCTGACTGCGAGGACATCATCAAGCGCGAGCAGGAGATCGGCAAGCGTCTGGTGCAGGTGGGCTTCATGCGTCACTATGACCGCGGCTATGCCGAGATGAAGCGCATCATCGACTCCGGTGAGATCGGCAAGCCCCTGCTGATCAAGTGCTGCCACCGCAACGTTGCTCAGGGCCCGGGCTTCAAGACCGAGAACGGCGTCACCAACGTGGCCATCCACGAGCTGGACATCTGCCGCTGGCTGCTGGGCGATGAGTATGAGGATGTGCAGTGCGTCAAGGTCCGTCAGAGCTCCAACTCCAACAAGGGCTATGACAACCCCCAGGTCATGCTGATGCGCACCAAGAACGGCTGCTTCATCGACGTGGAGGTTCAGGTTGCTGACGGCTACGGCTATGACATCCAGTGCGAGGTCGTCTGCGAGAACGGCACCGTGAAGCTGCCCGATCCCTACGCTGTGGTCCGCCGCTCTCGTCCCGCCGGTTGGGACAGCGTCCAGCCCGCCGAGTCCATGCCCATCATGACCGACTGGAAGGAGCGCTTCATTGAGGCCTATGATATCGAATTCTGCAAGTGGGTGGAGTCTGTCCACGCCGGCAAGCTCACCGGCCCCTCCTCTTGGGACGGCTATGTGGCCTGCGTGGCTGGCGACGCTCTGAACGCCTCCCGCGGCACCTCTCAGTTCATGAAGGTGGAGACCATGGAAAAGCCCGAGATGTACAAGTAATCTCACCCCATCCAATATAAAACACGGAGCCTGGCCAATGGTCGGGCTCCGTGTTTTATGCTTTTTCGCAAGTGCCGGAGTTTTCTCCGGCGCTTTTGCTTTTTCGATACAAACGCGGTTCAGCGTTCAAACAGCTTCCTCACTCCACTTCTAAGTGAACGGACTTATGGAACTGAGGCTCCACCAAACCGGGGAGCTCCACCGCGTCGGTAAAATACAGATTCTCGACGTACTCCTGCAGCAGGGACACCACATAGGGATGGGGCCGCTCGTCAGGCCGCCGGGCCGCCACCGTCACCACCGCCGTTTTGGGTTGGAGCTTTTCCAGCAGCTTCCGGGAGGTGGAATCGAAGGAGGCATGGTGGGGCACCTTCAGAATGTCACAGGGGGTCAGGTTCACGGTCTCCCACACATGGGCGTAGGCGTCGCCGCCCAGAACGATCTCCTTGCCGTGGTAATACAGCCGCTGGCGCAAAGAGCACACGTTTATGGATTTGGCCCAGCGCACCAGTTCATATCCGTTCCGCTCTCCGTTGAAGGCCGCGTCATAGATCTCCTTCTGCCGCCGGTACAGGGCCGGTTCGCCGCAGAGGATATCCATTTTCAGGTCCGGCGTCAGCTGGAGGGAAATCGTTTCCGTCCCCTGCACCAATTCAAACTGCTTGATACGGTCGGGGTGGCTTTGCAGTGCCTCGGTATAGATCTGGAGGCAGAGAAGGGCGTTTCTCGCAGCCTTGGGCAAGTTGTTATCCGGATGGAAGGGGTCCAGCTCCGGGGCATTTTCCGGGGGCAGGTAGGTGGTATAAAACCGGTCGATGGTCACGGCATCCAGCACCCGGCCAAGACCGCCGATGTGATCCCGGTGGAAATGCGTGGCCAGAGCCACATCCAGATGGGTCACGCCCAATTCCCGAAGGAAATCTCCCGCATAGATCCGCTGAGACCTGGGATCCAGTTCTCCCGGATGATCGTCCCGTATCAGACAGTCATGGCCAAAATCCACCATCAAGGCAAACTTCTGCCGCGTCCCCTCCATCTCCCGAATGAGAATACAGTCTCCGTTGCCTATGTTGATAAAATCCAGAGCCAGCATACGCAGTCCCCCTCCTGTGTTGTTGTTACAAAGATACCATACTGCGTGAACGTTTACAATGAAAAGCGGTCCTTGCGCCAGCCAAAATTTCCGTTTGGATTTTGACAGTTCCCACAAGAAACCCGCGGCGGGCATTTTGCCCGCCGCGGGTTCTCTTCGTTTTGATCGGTTTCCCTTGAAAAGTCACGCTTTTCCGTAAATGACCGTCTGCTGCCAGCCGCCGGCTCCTTCCTCCGTTCCGGTGTCTGGCAGGAGGTCCGTTTCCGGCTCCGCAGGCTCCTCAGCCGGTGTCTCCGGCGGCGTGGACACAGCCCGGTTCTCCACTGCGATCTTCCGTGCGGTGATCCACTGCGCGCCATCATTCCAATAGACGGTGACGGTATCTCCCACGTTCAGCAGCGGGGCCTCCGGCACCTGCGCGGCGCTGACATACACGGAGAAGCCGCTCTCTCCTTCAAACCGAAGGTAATAGACGCTGGTCCCCTCGATCACGGCACTGCGGATCTCGGCGATGGTGCCCTTTGTCTCCTGAAGCGTCTGATCCTCCGCAGGCACCTCCGCGTCGGCCCGGTCGATGATGCCGTTATTCAGCAGCGTTTTCCGGTAATTTTCCTCACACTGGGCCACGGTCTGCCCCGTCTCCACAATATTGTACTGCTGGACGTTCACCATGGCATACATCTTCACCAGACCGTCCTCGCCCTTCAAAGCCATGAAGTAGGTGGGCTGGTCGGCGATATTCAGCAGCAGCGGGAAGGTGGCGGAATAGCGCATCTGCTGGACCTGGCTCTGAGCGGAGCTTTGGGCAGAGGTCTCCGTCGCACCGGCGCAGGGGTAGAACCGGGTCTCCTTGGTGCGCTGATTGGTGAGGATGAAGCCGATGTTGGACTGGTCGCTGGTAACGGAGGTCACGCCGGTGTACATATACACATCGTCATTGATGGCGATATAGTTCCAGCCCGCTGTGGTCAGCGTCACGTCCCGCTGGCCGAAGTAGGCGTTCAGAAAGCCGTTGTGGAACTGGCCGTAGTAGTCATACTGATCCATGATGATGTCGGAGGAGTACAGCCGGTCCACCCAGGTGGGCACATCCTCGTAATACTGGCTCTCGCCGCTGACGGCGTTCACCAGCACGGCGCCCTTCACGTCCGTACCGCCGAAAAGCCCGATGCGCTTGACGATCCGGGAGCAGACCCAGTAGGGGGTGCCCTCCTCGTCGATCTCAAACACCGGCTCGTCGAACATCATGGTGGGATACTGGAACCGCAGGTGGCGGTAGAGGTTCCGGGAGAAGTGCTCCGCCGTGGTATACTTCATGCCCTCGTCCAGCCGGACCACCTCCGCCTCCTGGGTCACCATGTCGATGACGATATAGGCAGGCAGGCCGTTGGAGCGGTTGGTGAACCACTTGATGAGGTCTCCGTAGGCAAGGCTCGTGACCCGCACGGGGCGGCCCTTATAGTTGATCTGGGTGTAGTTGGGCAGGATCTCAAACTGAGACACCATATCCGCCAGCTCACCCAGCTTCCGGCTGCCCAACCGGGCGGCGGAGTCGCTGTCCAGCATGGGGATCTGGTCATAGCGGATCTCCTCCACCTCCGTGACGAAGTCACCGGTGGTCAAGGGCAGCAGCTTGCTGTATGCCCCAGCCCGCAGCACCACCCAAGAGGAAAGGGAGCCAATGGCGATGGCTGCGATCATGGCGATCACCACGAAGAAGGGTATGGTGCACTGCTTTTTCACAAAGCCGAGATACCCTCTCGCACCGGTGCCCTGAAATCCGGAGGTCAGGACAGCGCAGCCGCAGTACACGGCGCACAGCAGGAACACAAAGAAGTAAAATTCCTCCGCATGGGGGTTCAGGGCGGGCAGCTCCACATAGAAGTACACCAGCCCCACCAGCGCCGTCACGGCGATGTTGATGAGGGTGCGGGTCACGGGAGTGCCGATGGGCTTCCGGGGCTTACGCTCCCGCTGAGGGCGCTCGCCCCCCTGTCCGAAATCTCCGGGGTTGAAGCCGCCGAAATTGAAGGTAAAGGGCATAGGGTTTGCCTTCCTTTCCAAAAGTTATCAAAACTGATACAAATTTATCATACCGGAAAAGTATGAACAAATCAAGGCCGCCCGCCGACGTTGGGCCAAAAGGTCCCTCTGCCGCCGAACGCGGCAGAGGGACCTTGATTTTATTGGAAGGGCCGTTACTTGGTGACGACCAGCTTGTCGTCCTCCACAGCCAGCTTGGCGGTGTCGCCGGTCTTGAGGGTGCCGTCCAGCATCTTCTCGGCCACAGCGTCCTCCACCTTGCTCTGGATGGCCCGGCGCAGGGGACGGGCACCGTACTTGGGGTCGAAGCCCTCCTTGGCCAGTTCCTTCACCGCCTCGTCGGAAGCGTCCAAATGGATGTCCATGGTCTCCATACGGTCCGCCACGGTCTTGAGCATCCGGCGGGCAACCTCCTCAATATTCTGCTCAGTGAGAGCGCGGAACACGATGATATCGTCGATCCGGTTCAGGAACTCCGGACGGAAGGTCTGGCGCAGCTCCGCCAGAACGGTCTCCTTGGCCTGTGCATAGGCCGCGTCGGCATCCGCCTCGGCCTTCTTATCGTCCGCGTCGAAGCCCAGCTTGGCGCCGGCAGCGGTCAGCGCCTTGGCGCCGATGTTGCTGGTCATGACGATGACAGTGTTCTTGAAGTCTACGGTGCGGCCCTGAGAGTCGGTGATCCGGCCATCGTCCAAAATCTGAAGCATGATGTTCCAGACGTCCTCGTGGGCCTTTTCGATCTCATCGAACAGCACCACGGAGTAGGGCTTACGGCGCACCTTCTCCGTCAACTGGCCGCCCTCATCATGGCCCACATAGCCGGGAGGGGAACCGATGAGGCGGGATACTGTATGCCGCTCCATGTATTCGGACATATCGATCCGGATCATGGCGTTCTCGTCACCGAACATGGCCTCTGCCAGAGACTTACACAGTTCCGTCTTGCCCACGCCGGTGGGGCCCAGGAACAGGAAGCTGCCGATGGGACGCTTGGGGTCCTTCAGACCCACACGGCCACGGCGGATGGCCCGGGCCACGGCCTTCACAGCCTCGTCCTGACCCACCACACGCTTATGAAGGATATCCTCCATGTGCAGCAAGCGCTGGCCCTCGTCCTCTGTCAGACGGGTCACTGGGATACCGGTCCAACCAGACACCACAGCGGCGATGTCCTCCGCGTTGACGTCCCGGTGCTCCTGATCATTCTTGCGGCGCTTGTCACGCTCGATCTCCACCTGCTCCTTGTAGTCCTTCTCGATGTCCCGCAGCTGGGCGGCCTTCTCAAAGTCCTGGGCGTTGATGGCGGCGTCCTTGTCCTTGGACAGGGCATTGATCTTCTCCTCCAGGCTCTTGAGTTCCTCGGAGGGTTCCTCCTGCTCCATCCGCACCCGGCTGGCGGCCTCGTCCATCAGGTCGATGGCCTTGTCGGGCAGGAACCGGTCATTGATATACCGGGTGGACAGTTCCACAGCGGCCTTCAGCGCCTCGTCGGTGATGTGCAGCTTGTGGTGCTGCTCATACTTCTCCCGCAGGCCCTTCAGGATCTCCAGCGTAGCCTCCTGACTGGGCTCGCCCACCGTCACTGGCTGGAACCGGCGCTCCAGAGCGGCGTCCTTTTCGATATACTTGCGATATTCGTTCAGGGTGGTGGCGCCGATGATCTGGATCTCACCGCGGCCCAGAGCGGGCTTGATGATGTTGGCGGCGTCCACAGCGCCCTCGGCGGAGCCTGCGCCCACGATGGTGTGCAGCTCATCGATGAAGAGGATGATGTTGCCGTTCTTCTGAACCTCCTGCATCACCTTCTTGATACGCTCCTCAAATTCGCCCCGGTACTTGGTGCCGGCCACCATGCCGGAAAGGTCCAGAGACAGGAGCTTCTTATCCAGCAGGTTCTCCGGCACATCGCCCATGGCGATCTTCCGGGCCAGGCCCTCGGCGATGGCAGTCTTGCCCACGCCGGGCTCACCGATCAGGCAGGGGTTGTTCTTGGTGCGGCGGGACAGGATCTGGATGACCCGCTGGATCTCGTCATCACGGCCGATGACAGGGTCCAGCTTGCCGGTCCGGGCATCTGCCGTCAAGTCACGGGTGAACTCTGCCAGCGTCTTGCTGCCCTTGCCGTCCTCCTTGGCGGAGCCGGCTGCCGGAGTACGGCTGTCGCCGCTCTGGGCTGCTCTGGGCGCGGCGGTGAGCTTCTTCATCAGCGCGGTATAGAGCTGACGGGCGTCCACGCCGGCGGACCGCAGAATACGGACTGCCATGTTGTTGCCCTCCCGCAGGATACCGGCCAGCAGATGCTCGGTGCCGATGTAGGCGTAGCCGCCCCGGATGGAATCCTCCATGGCGATCTCCACAACGTGCTTGGCGCGAGGGGTCAGACCCTGAGCGGGATTGCCGCCGGGAAGACCGGCGCCGACGCTTTTCCGAACCATTTCCGTCAGCAGGTCGTCGGTCAGGCCCGCCTCCGTCAGGACGGTGTGGGCCATGCCCTCGTCCTCACGCATCAGGCCCAGCAGCAGGTGTTCCGTTCCCACATAGCCGTGACCCAATTCGCCTGCGGCCTCTTGTGCCAGCCGCAGGGCTTCCTCCGCAGTGGGAGTAAATTTATTTTCATTCATAATTCAATACCTCTTTTATTCTGGGGTGTGCGTTTTGTTTGAACGCGCCTGTTAAGCGCTTTCCTTGCCGTCCTTGTGGGACTCCTTGGCCTCCTTGTGGGCCTCCTCCAGCTTGTGGATCTCGTCCCGCAACTGGGCGGCCCGCTCGAAGTTCTCCTCGTGGATAGCCTTCTTCTGCTCCAGCTTCAACGCATTCAGCTGACGCAGATAGGAGAACCGGATCTGTTCCTCATGGCTCATGAGGTCATCCTTCTTTTCCTCCTTGACCTCCTGCACCGGCGCTGCGCCGATGGCGGGCATGGCGTCGAAGAAATCATCGAAGGGGCTTTCCAGCATCCGGTTCATCCGACCCAGCAGAGAGGGCATGGGGCTGAAGAAATCTCCGAAGAAATCATCATTGCCAAAGAAGCTGTCCCGCATGGACGGCCGCCGGTTAAAGAGCTTCTGGGTATACCCCAGTTTTTCCGCGCAGGCCTGGCAGAGATGGTGTTCTTCTGTTCTTCCGTTGATGCTGCTGCGATATACAAAGCTGACTTCATTCTTTCCGCAATTCTCACATTTCATAATGCATTCCTCCATAAACTGTATATAAATTTTTTCTTAACTGTGTTGCGTGCCCTTCTTCAGGCGTTCAAACCTGAAGGATCAGCACCTGTCGCAGGATATCCGCCCGGACGGCGTCCCGGCTCTCCCGGGGTACCCGGCTCAGGGCCTTATCGCCCACGGCGGTGAGGATCGTCTGACCCATGTCCCGCTCCAACGCGCCGGACTGCACCAGATTGCTGAGGATGGCTCTGGCCGAAGCCAGATCCACGCTGCTGCCCAGACTGTTGATGACGTGCATCATCAGCGTCTGCCGGTCCACCTGCACCCGGGTGATGCGGATATATCCGTTGCCGCCGCGCCGGCTCTCTACGATGTAGCCCCGCTCCGGTGAAAACCGGGTGGACATCACATAGTTGATCTGGCTGGGTACACAGTTGAACCGCTGGGCCAACTCGCTGCGCTGGACCTCCAGCACACCGTTCTCCGCCGTATCCAAGCTATCCTGCAAAAAGCTGGCGATCAAATCTGAAATCCCCATGGGGACATCTCCTTTCTCGTCTCTGTCTTTTGACTTTGACTATCTTTAACCTTTGTTTGATTGTAGTATAGCACGATCTTTTCCAATGTCAATAGCTATTTTTGACTTTCTTTGACCATTTGTGTAAACAGTTTGTGAACGCTCATTTCCCCCATAGTTCGCATATGCAGTTCAATATCTCTAACCGCCGAAAGGCCCTGCTTTTTCCAATGTTTTTCCGATTTTTGTGACATTTTCACAGTTTTCTTTTTCCTTGGTAAGAATTTAACAAATCGCCCTTGCTTTTTAGAAATTGTATGATACAATGAAGGCACATTCTAATGGAGGTGTGTACACATGGCTTATAAGATTACTTCTGCTTGCGTCAGCTGCGGTTCCTGCGCAGACGTTTGCCCCGCCGGCGCTATCAGCCAGGGCGACGATCAGTACGTGATCGATTCTGCCGCTTGCCTGGACTGCGGTTCTTGCAGCGACACCTGCCCCAACGGCGCCATCGTCCCCGAGGAATAATTCTTAAAGGGATACATAAAACCGTCTCAGGCCCGATCCTGAGACGGTTTTTTTGTTTGCCGCCGGGACTTGCGAAGAAAGCGGTTCCCCTATATAATAATAGAAACGTTCAACGGGAGGTGACGGCGTGGAGCATTGGGAATACCTGAAACCGGACGGGCTGCGGTTCGTCTGGGATGATACGCTGTTCCGCCCCGGCACGGACTCCTTTCTGCTGTCCTCCCTGCCGAAGCTCTCCGCCGGACTGCGGGTCTGCGATCTGGGCTGCGGCACCGGCCTAGTGGGGCTGCTGCTCCTGCAAAGGCAGTCGGAACTGACCGTCACCGGGATCGATATTCAACCGGCGGCTGTGGCGCTGGCAGAGCGGGCCGCCGCCGAAAACCGCCTGACGGACCGGCTCACGTTTCGGTGTATCGACCTCCGGCAGGTGCGGCAGCATTTTTCCACCGGCTCCTTTGATCTGGTGGTCTGCAACCCGCCCTACTATCCGCCTGCCAGCGGAAAAGTCTCCGGGGACAGCGCCCGCCGCACTGCCCGCTCCGAAACGGAGGCGAGTCTGACGGATATCTGCACCGCCGCGTCCTATCTGCTGCGGTGGGGCGGAAAATTCTGTCTGGTCCACAAGCCAGAACGGCTGACGGACACAGCCTGCGCTCTGCGGGAGGCGGGCATGGAACCCAAGCGGCTGCGCTTCGTCCAGAACCGACCGGACACAGCCCCTTCCCTCTTTTTGATAGAGGGCTGCCGGGGCGGTAAGCCGGGGGTGGACATTCAACCGCCCCTTCTTTTGCAAACGGATACCGGCGCTCCCTCCTGGGAGCTGAACGCCATTTACTTTCGAGATCAGGAGGTCTGACCATGGCAGGCATTTTATATCTGGTAGCTACGCCCATCGGCAATCTGGGGGACTTCACCCCCCGTGCGGTGGAAACGCTGGAAAACGCGGACTTCATCGCTGCGGAGGACACCCGTGTGTCCATGAAGCTTTTGAACCATTTCGGCGTGAAAAAGCCTTTGATCAGCTATCACGAACACAATCACGTCACCGCCGGGCAGAGCGTTCTGAATCGACTGCTGGCCGGGGAATCCTGCGCTCTGATGACGGACGCCGGCACCCCCGCCATCTCTGACCCCGGTGAGGATCTGGTGCGGCTGTGCGCGGAAAACGGCGTGGAGGTCCGGGCCATTCCCGGCTGCTGCGCCGCCGTCAACGCCTTAGCTGTCAGCGGTCTGCCCACCGGACGCTTCACCTTTGAAGGGTTCCTCACTGTCAATAAAAAAAGCCGCCGGGAGCACCTGAATTCCTTAAAGGACGAGAC
>ENA-UESE01002274-UESE01002274.1-human-gut-metagenome-genome-assembly--contig:-NODE-2274-length-11690-cov-7.403686_pt1 | contig 11690 bp, 13 predicted proteins | sample MGYA00242995_ERZ507996 | MGnify/ENA primary metagenome ERZ507996 (study PRJEB26167, sample SAMN06115489) | human gut metagenome | host: Homo sapiens | place: China:Sichuan | collected 2015-04-15... | reverse complement strand
TGTATTGGATTCGCCCCTATACATTTATAAATTTGGATTCCAGAAATCGTTGGTTTATAGGGGATGCCAGAAATATGCCTGCAGAATTTGTAGCGGTAGCAGAGAAGAAATTGAAACAAGTACCATATGCCGCAGACTACCTTGAAATCAGAGATTTGTGTCAAAAAGCTATGGATGCAGGTACATATGAATATAAAAATTTTCCGGATTTATCTTATACAGCGTGGACTATTTCTGAACATGTGAATCATGAAAAGATTGATAATAAGGGAAAAAATACATCAAAAGCAGAATTTCTTAAATGGTTTATGCCTCTTCTACGTGCATTACGTGATTTAGGAGGCTCTGCAACACCGGCAGAGGCGAGAAATAAAATTGTCGAAAACGAGCATCTAACTGACAATGTAATAAATGAAGTCAGAGGAAAAACAAAAGTCAATAAATTCCAAAATGATATTGCTTTTGCAAGAAATTATTTAGTTGAAACCGGGTATATTGATAAAAGTGTAAGGGGTATATGGACTCTTACTGAGGCGGGAATGCGTGCAGAAATTACAGATGAAATGGCATCTGATATATTCAAAAAAGTAGTTTCTTCTGCAAGAAATAAACGTACTAATGACAATGATGCTCTTGCGGATAATGATGTAAATACAGTTCATTACTGGCTTTATACTCCAGGGCAAGGTGCAGATAAATGGGATGAATGCTATAAGAACGGATATATGTTGCTTAGATGGGGTGAAATTGGGGATCTTGGAGCGTTTAATTCTAAAGATGAAATGAAGCAGCAGATGAAGCAGGAATATGGAGATAATAGTTCTTATAAAAATTCTGCTCATGCTACATGGCAGTTTGTTCATGATATCAAAATTGGTGATGTTGTATTCGTAAAAAAGGGTAATAATGAAATTCTTGGAAGAGGAATTGTTGAGTCTGATTATGAATATGATGCGAATCGGTCAGATATGTATGCAAATGTCAGAAAAGTTAATTGGACGAACAGAGGCAATTGGATGATTAATCATCAATCCCCGCAGAAAACGTTGACAGATATTACTCCGTACAGTGATTTTTTACAGGAAATCAAGAATTTGTTTGAAAATGATAATATAATAGATGATGAGCAGGAAATAATTTATCCAAAATACACAGTCGATGATTTCCTTGATGATGTGTATATGTCCGAAGAGGAATATACTCGTTTGGTCGGACTTCTTAGAAATAAAAAAAATATTATTCTTCAGGGAGCGCCAGGTGTAGGGAAAACTTATGCAGCTAAGCGGCTGGCGTATTCTATGATGGGAGTGAAAGATGTAGAACGTGTTATGATGGTACAGTTTCATCAGAGCTATTCTTATGAAGATTTCATTATGGGCTTTCGTCCATCGGCAGCAGGATTTGAATTAAAGAAAGGTGCATTCTATAACTTCTGTAAAAAGGCTGAGATTGACAGCGACAATGAGTATTTCTTTATTATAGATGAGATTAACCGTGGCAATTTGAGTAAAATTTTTGGAGAGTTGTTTATGTTGATTGAAAGTGATAAACGCGGGAATGCGTTGCAGCTCTTGTATTCTGATGAGAAATTTTCTGTGCCAAAGAATGTCTATATTATCGGTATGATGAATACAGCTGACAGAAGTCTGGCAATGCTTGACTATGCGCTTCGCAGAAGATTTGCTTTTTTTGATATCAAACCTGGATTTGAAACAACTGGGTTTCGCGAGTATCGTATGACACTTGATAATGAGAAGTTTAATAAGCTCATCAGTTGCGTAGAGAGCTTAAATAGAGTGATTTCTTCGGATGAATCTCTTGGTGAAGGTTTTTGTATTGGGCACAGTTATTTCTGTAATTTACAGCCGGAAACCATTGATGATCAATGGCTGTATAGTGTTGTGGAGTATGAATTGATACCGCTTTTGAAAGAATATTGGTTTGATGAGCCGATGAAGGTGAAAGATTGGAGCGAAAATATAAGGAGTGCAATTAAGTGATACCGGTACAAAACATCTATCATATGTTGTCCTATGCTTTTCAGGTTTTGAATGAGCAGAGTTATAAAAGCATAGCAACAGAACAATTTCAAAATACTGCTGAGCTGATGGCTGCTATATTGGAAAAAGGTATTACGGTTCAGATAAAAAGAGGATTAGGTAAGGAGTATATTTCGCAGACAGAAGAGTTGTCTTCATTAAGAGGAAAGATTGATATTGCTGAATCCATCAAGACACGGATGGTACTGGGTAAAAAGTTGGTTTGTACATATGACGAGTTTTCAGTAAATGAAATTATGAACAGAATCATTAAATCTACAGTCGAATTACTTCTTCGTTCTAATATTTCAAAACAGCGCAAGAAGAAATTAAAAAAGCTGATGGTGTATTTTGGAGATGTATCTTCGATAAATTTGTATACAGTGAATTGGAATGTGCAATATAATAGAAATAATCAGACATACCGTATGTTAATTTCAATATGTTATTTGGTGGTTAAAGGACTGCTGCAAACCAATTCTGACGGAAATACCAAGCTGATGGATTTTCTCGATGAACAACGAACATACCGTTTGTATGAAAAATTTATTCTGGAATATTATAGAAAAGAATATAAGCAACTTACGGTAAATGCATCAAGAATTCCATGGCAATTGGATGATGATGTTGACAATATGCTCCCAGTGATGCAAAGCGATATTATGCTTCAGCAAGGTGATACGGTACTTATCATTGATGCAAAGTATTATGAGCACAGCACACAGGTACAATATGATAAGCATACACTTCATTCATCTAATCTTTACCAGATATTCACTTATGTGAAGAATAAAGAATATGAACTTAGAGATAAAGAACACAAAGTTTCCGGTATGCTTTTGTATGCGAAAACGGATGAAACGATTTATCCAGATTATATTTATCGGATGAGTGGTAATCAAATTACGGTCAGAACATTGAATCTGAATTTGCCGTTTGCCGATATTGCGAAGCAGTTGGATGAGATTGCTGAGATGCATTTTGGAATTACTAGAGGATAAGGCTGAGGAAATGCACTAAAGGTTCAGGGGATATCGCCAAGTGCGAATTGAAGTAAAGTATGGACAGGTTGTATATAAAGAGATAAAAAAGTGCAGGGTGTGATAGTAGGAGAATGATTAATAATATATGTCCAGGAGGGCGCAGATAGGATGCATGAAATAACAGAACTTCCTGCATGGGAGAGATTATTTAAAAGAATAGTCTGGAAGCAGATAGGAGAAATTGAGGGAAAACGAATACTTGATTTTGGAAGTGGTCAGGGAATCACTGCAAATAATTTTGCCAAAAAGAATGAAGTAATTGCAATAGAACCATCAGAAGAGATGCTGATGGATACATGGAGGGATTATCGGTATACGCAGATAGCTGGTGATATCAAAGATTTGTCAGCATTTGTCGATGGATTCTTCGATATTATCATCTGTCACAATGTACTTGAATATATTGATGACAAGGCAAGCGTGATAAAGGCATTGACGAGAGTACTTAAGCAGGACGGAATTTTATCTATTGTAAAGCATAACAGACCGGGACGTGTAATGCAGATGGCAGTGCTGCTGGATGATTTTGAAAAGGCGAATGCACTTCTGGATGGAAAAAACAGTGCGGCTTCTAAATTTGGGTCTATTAGATATTATGAAGATAATGATATTCTCAAATGGGAACCGGCATTATATATCTCAGATATTTTTGGAATAAGAACTTTCTGGGATTTACAGCAGAATCAGCAAAAACACGGAGAGGAAGATTGGCAGGAAAAGATGATGCAGCTTGAATTAAGAGTATCACAAATTCCGGAGTACAGGGATGTTGCGTTTTTCCATCATCTTTTGCTGAAAAAATTTTAAACTGCCCGGAGCGGAATAGGGAGGTTTAATGAGAATGTGCCTGATTATGCCTGAAATTGAGTTTATAAAAAATATGAAATTTGAAAAGAGCTTGAAAACCTACGGTTTTCGGCTTTTTTTAATGTAGAAAAATGTATCAGGTAAATAACTCCCAAATGGCATAATCTGCCAAAAGTTGAGATAATGTAAAAAGTTTAAAACGTTTTACACTTTTTCAACCCAAGGAGGATTTTACCATGCCTGATGTTCAGTCAATCAAGAAGCAACTTCATATGCAGCAATGGACTGCTATCATCGAAGACCGGCTTGCATCCGGATTGAAGATTGATGAATACTGTGAAAAGAATCAGCTCAGTCGCAATTCTTATTTTTACTGGCTGCGAAAGATTCGGGAAGAGAGGGCAACTTCAGTTCTTCCTGACAACAATGATTTATTGCCTGCGTCCGTATCCACCGGAACTTTAACAAGGTATACCCCTGCTGATATTTTAGACAGATTATTAAAGCGGATATATGAGATTAACGAGTTTCGTTATATCCGACTGGATAAACAGCCATTGTCATTGTTTTTGACGAACAGAGCAGATATAGCAGAGGACATATAGGTTGATTTTCCACAACTTGTAATATGACTTTGTAATATGTCTTTCACTTATGGTTATTGCATATGAAGCGTACAGGAATTGATAAGGACATAGACAGTTTATATATTGAAAGCTGTTGTTTTTCCAATGGTTCGAGAGCTTTTACATTTATCACAAGTGGATTGCTTTGATAAATACAGGGAAAGAGATACCAACAGAGGAACAGGAGCAGATACAGCGAACAGTCAGACTGGAAGCACAGATTAAAAAGCAGGGTATCTATAACATGAAGTTACCGACCAAACGCTCAATAGAACCATTTTTAGAAAAGGACTTCTGCCATGAGTATCTAAAGAAAGAAATCCGTAACATATTTTGCATAGAAAAATATGTGAGCAGGAGCAAAGCGGTTGAGTTGATTAACAATAGTTCCTATAAAACATATGATAAGGCGGTTATGGTATCCATTATTGATATGATACAGCATTTCAAAGGTCTGTATGAACTTGAAAAAGCCATTGCAGACACTAATATATATACACCGCCACAATATGGAAATATAACATGAGTAAGGAAAAAGAAATAGAGATGCTGAAAGAAAAACTTGACTATTATACGTTGGTAGCCGCTGATGACGAATTTGATGCCGGGAAAGTTATAAAAATTGTCAAAAGGTTGGAAGAACTTGAACCGACAGAAGCACCGAAAAAGTCGGTTGACGAATTTTTAGACGATTTCTGGAAGTATTGCGAAGAACGGGAAAGGGAGGAAAAAATACTGGAGGAATTTCGGAAGCAGAAATAGCAGTATCTATGATGAAAAAAGTGTGGCATTATGAGAGAAAGAAATTTGCAAATCAGAATTTTACGGAGAGGATATTATGTATTATCACGCATCAAGCATAAAGGATTTATCGACATTGGAACCACATATTTCAAATCATGATATTCCATTGATATACCTTTCTAAAAAACGTGAGAATGTGTTAGTATATTTAAGCAATGCAATCCAAAAATACTGTATTGAACAGGGATTTGAATATTCGGGTATTTGGCAGAAATGGGCATCTTATGGATTTGACAAAGATGGGATACAGCGAATTGAGGAATACTATCCCAATGCACTCATTGATACATATAAAGGAGTTAGTGGATACATTTATTTTGCAGAAATGGTTGAGGATAGCGGATTTCAAACTCAAATTCCTGATGCGGTGACATCCGAAAAACCTATTGTGGTTAATGGCTGTGAATACATTGAGGATGCTTATGAAGCTATAATAGCTGCCGAAAGGCAAGGCTTGGTAAGAATATTGCGTTATAATGAACTTTCCCCAAAAATGAAGAATTGGCTAAAGGAAACTACTATAACGGAATATGAGCAAGCATCTGAACATCCGGAATATCGCTTCTTTTTAGAGGCGAAATTTGGAGATTTGTTGAAGCAATAACTGTCAGCTTTGCGGAGAGTTGAAAACAGGTACGAATTTGAAGTTTACGAGGTAAAGAACAATGAGAATAAGACCATACCAAAATAAAGATTTTAATACTATATCCCCATGGATAACAGAGGAACGTTCACATGCTCTATGGTGTGCGAATTTAATACCTTATCCACTGGAGAAAAAAGGTTTTGATGATTTATTGCAAGAAGCGGAAGAACGATTTGGTGATAGTCCCTTTGTTGCAACTACGGATGATGGACAGTTGGTTGGTTTTTTCTGCTTTTCAGTGAATTTGAATACAAATGAAGGGATGCTCAAATTTGTAGTGGTTGACAATGCTATAAGGAATAAAGGGTATGGATGTGAAATGATAAAACTGGCTGTTAAATATGCCTTTGAAATAGCGAAAGCAGATGCTGTGCAATTGAATGTTTTTCCAGAGAATCCCAGTGCAAAGAAATGTTATGAAAAAGTAGGATTTAAAGAACGTACATTAACAGAGAATGCGTTTCGTTTTAAGGATGAATTATGGGGAAGATGTAATATGGTTATTACAAGATAAGGAATGTGAAATTTGAAGTTGGTGGTGAGTTTGAATGGAAATAACATTGATAGATAATGTTTCAAAAAGTGAGTTGGCTGATATTAAAAAAATGATTGGCGAACCAGTAATGTTTACATACATAACAAATCACCTCTTGTATCTATTATAACACACAAGTACATATAGAAACGTAAAATTTGACAAAAAAATAAACCTCAAATGGCTTAAATACGGTGGTTACGATATATAATGGTGAAAATGAAGTGTCAAAGACCCGGCAGCACTACTTACTTCTCTGGCCAAGACATTGAAAGTCTAATATATTATAGAAGAAATAGCGATTTTGCAGAGGAAAACCGGAAGCAATATCGCTATTTTTGTGTATAAGATAATATGAGTAAAAATAAGTCAATTACTTATTTGGGAATAATTCTATTCTATTCTGTGTTAAAATAAAGAAAAGGAGGATTAAATATTATGAAGAAAGAAATTGTGTCATTGTTGCTAAGCGGTTCTGTGTTGGTGTTTAGTGTGTCCGGATGTGGTGGAACTTCAACAGATCCGGTTGTGAAGGCTGATGCGGCAGAGGAAACAGTCAAAGAGGAAATTGAGCAGGAGACTGAGCAGAAAACGGAACAGGAAACACAGGAGGCAGTGGCTGAGTCTGCAAAGGCAAAGAAAATTCGTCAGATCCTGAAAGATACGGAATTTTATGATCTGGCAGATGTGGAGGCGCTGAAGCCCTACTATGAGGCTGCAGAAACACGAAAGAACGAAATCCTGAATACACCTACGGAAATTGTGAAATCGGATACCTTCATTCCGGGAGAAACCTATACAGGTAATGCCTATTATATTGATCCTGCAGGGAACGATGAAAATGATGGCTTGTCACCGGAGACAGCATGGAGAACCTTTATGAGAACCACATGGGGAGATGTCCAGCCGGGAGATGCTGTTTTCCTGAAACGTGGGGAAATCTTCCGTTCTCCGGAATCTGCATTGCCGATTCTTTCAGAGGTTACATATTCCGCTTATGGAGAAGGCAGCAAACCGGTGGTAACGCGTGTGCCTGAGAACTCTGCAAAGCCGGAATACTGGTCACTCTATTATGAAGGAGAGGACGGAACGAAGATCTGGCAGTACCATGAAGATCTTGGAGATGTGGCAGGCATTGTCTTCGATGATGAGAGCTATGCCAGCCGTGTCACGGAATGGCCCACGCCTGAAGGCTGGGCAGCGGTAGAAATCAAAGAAATGGATCCGGTTCACGGAATTTCGACGCAGGATGATCCCTGTTCCCCGGTAAAGGTTGTTGGAACAGGAGAGTACCGCACCATTGAAGAAAATCTTCCGGAGAATCTGAATTATATTACCCGGGTCGATCTCACAGATCTGGAATATCCATGGGATCCTACGGAGGAATTTCACAGCGGTCCTTTGTATCTTAGGTGCGATGAGGGTAACCCGGGAGAGCTTTACAAGGACATCGAAATCCTGTCTCTTTTGGATTCGGGGATTTTCAGCAGCGATTTGATTGTGGATGCCTATGGTGCCGATGGATATGTGCTGGATAATCTGTCCGTGAAATACTATATCACCAATGCGGTGTGTGGAGGACTTTTTGATGCCAGAGATGCCGTAATTCAAAACTGCACCTTTGAATTCGGAGGAAACCGGCTCCACACCGTATGGTCACAGGAGCCAACTAGCGGAGGTGCCTATATCGGGGATGGTATCTATTGTGTGGCCAATAATGTCACGATTCGAGACAATTATATGAGACACGGCGGCGAGGGATGCATGTTTGAGAGCGGCATGGATGCTGCAGAGAATATGGGAACGTATACGGTCACAGGCAATCTGATGGAAAACTGCGGCGAGGGAATCCGTATTTTCCTCTGGAACGAGGATGAGGTGGATCGGTTTGAGAAAATAATCATTCAGGACAACTACATCTTAAATTCCGGTGACAGCATGAATAACTGCTGTTTTGAGGAACCTCTTGCCATGGATCTGGGCTGGGAGGCTGTCCGCTATGCCAAAGAGTTCGATGTTTCCAACAATGTTATGCTGGGCAGTACGATGTCCATGCTTCGCATTCCGCCTTCTTTCTCTGTGGATTTGAATCTGCATGACAATGTGATCGCCCAGAGCCGGGATGGAATTCTGATGAATGAAAGTCAGACTGGAGGCGTAATGACTTGGTATCTGATGAGTGATATTTTAGGCGAATAAATATAAGGAATGGCGTCACCGGAACAAACAGATACAGCTTCCGCTCATCGATTTTCTGCTTAGCATTCTTACCTATGGCAATTATCTGTTTGGCAAGCATTACGAAGGAAGCAACCTGTACAGAGGCAGGGGTAAGGACATACACCTGTTCCTGTGGAGACAGCTATACAGAGAGTATTCCGGCAACAGGACACAGCTATGTATCAAAAGTAACCAAGGCTGCAACGACAACTGAGGAAGGCATCATGACCTACACCTGCTCCAAGTGCGGACACAGTTACACACAGCCTATCGCTAAGATCAAGTCCGATAACAGCAGCAAGGATAATGGCAGCCAAAACCAGAAACCGCAGTCTGGCACAGATAATTGTTTATGATACACTAAAATTACCAGAAAAAAGCGTCAGAATTCCCTGAAATCAACAAGGGATTTTCCTCAAAAAAGGCGGGACATATTGTATCCCCTTCACAATACAGATATCCTTTGGGTAGAGACCAATCTATTCAAAGGAGGAAAGGAAGATGTACACTATGTCCCAGATCAATCATATCAAAGATTTAAGCAATTGTGGATACCGGATCAGTGAAATTTCAAAGAAAACTGGTGCCAATCCTAAAACAATCAGCAAATATCTTTCCCAGGAGGACTTCTCACCAGTACCTCCGGTTGTCCAGACACAGCCATCCAAGCTGGATCCGTTTAAGCCTGTTATCCACGAGTGGCTTGATGAGGATAAAAAGCACTGGCGTAAACAGCATCACACTGCACAGCGGATATATGAACGTCTGGTTGAAGAACAGGGATATACAGGCAGCTACAGCGTTGTCCAGCGTTATCTGAAAAAATGCCGTTCCGTCCAGACAGAAAAAGCGAACCTTGAACTGGTATGGGATCCCGGCCCGGCCCAGGTTGATTTTGGAGAAGCTGATTTCTATGAAAACGGAAAACTGGTCAGAAAGAAATATCTTACTGTATCGTTCCCTTACAGCAATGATGGATACAGTCAGGTATTCGGCGGTGAAACGGCTGAATGTGTCTGCCAGGGGCTGCTTGATATCTTTGAATTCATTGGTGGCGTACCTCCACTGCTGATCTTTGATAATGCTACTGGTGTTGGACGCAGGATCGGTGATATGATTCACAAAACAGAACTTTTTCCCGTTTTCGTGCTCATTACCATTTCCGTGTCCGGTTCTGCAACCCTTATTCTGGATGGGAAAAGGGAAATGTGGAACGCAAGGTGGATTATAACAGGGCAAACCTCTTTGTGCCTGTTCTGCATTTTTCAGATGTTATCCAGTATAACCATAAGCTGCTTTTAAAGCATAAGCGGAAAGCTTCTGAGCTTCACTATAAAAAACAGGTTCCAATCTGCGAACTCTTTGAAGAAGACCGCAAAGCGTTGCTGATGCTGCCGCCCAACCCTTTTAATGTATGCAGATATGAATGGCTGAAGGCAGATGGTTATGGAAAAGTCTGCATGGATGGAAAACATTTTTATTCAACAAGGCCTGAAAATGCCAATCAGAAGGTACTGGTTGGAATCCGCGCCCATTCGGTTGATATCCTTACAGACGGAGGGCAGGTCATTACCACCCATAAGCGTGTATTTGGCGACAACAGGAGCGATGTCAGTGATTATACAACTACGCTTGCTGTGCTTATGAAAAACTCCGGGGCATGGGGAAACAGCGGACTCCGGCAGGAAACCCCGGATGTCCTGCGTACATACATGGATGCGCAGCCGAAAGAAAAACTTAAGGACTGCCTGCGGATCATGAACGAACTTACAAACCAGTACGGCTTTCAGGCTGCTGCTTCCGCAATGGAAATGGCATGTGCCAGAGGGAACATCAATATTTGTGATGCATCGGTACTGGCTGCCCGGATCACCGGATATGGGATCACTACTCCTCCAGAGACCGGTCCATCATTGGATATCTATGACGAAGCATTCCTGAAAGGAGGCAGCAAAGCATTATGATGACACCCAAAATGAAAGAAGACCTCTGCACACAGATCCTGAATGCCAGCAGACAGCTGTTTCTATCCTCAAAGATCTCCGAGGTCTGCCAGGAGAAGGGAACACAGAAACAGCTGGAGTTTGTCCTGGAACTTATGAACGAAGAGCTTACCTTGCGTGATGAAAACCGTCGGAAACGTCTGATCAAACGGGCCGGGTTTCCAACATACAAAACATTTGAAGGATACAGTTACCAGCATGTCAAACTTCCTCCTGCTTTTAGCAGGGAGGAGTTAGAATCACTGGAGTTTGTGCCCGGGCAGAAGAACCTTGTACTGTATGGTCCTGTTGGAGTAGGGAAAACACATATGGCAATCACAGCTGGTGTGAAAGCCTGCAATCTTGGATATAAAACAAAGTTTTACACTGTAACGGAACTGGTTCTGAAACTGGCGGAATCCCGCAAAAATGGGACTCTGGAGAGGCTTCTCCGGGATTTACGGAGCCTGGATCTGTTGATTCTGGATGAGTGGGGATATGTACCAGTAGACAAAGATGGCTCTCAACTGCTATTTCGGGTGATATCAGACAGTTATGAAAGTAAAAGCCTGATACTGACAACCAATCTGGAATTTTCCAAATGGGGAGGAATATTCACTGACGATTAGATGGCTGCCGCCATGATTGACAGACTGGTTCATCATGGTCACCTGCTGATCTTTGAGGGAAAAAGCTACCGGATGGAGCATGCTCTCATGCGCCAGGATGCATAAAACGTCCTGCCTAAAGCAAGGAAAATCCTTTGCTAAAAACAGGGAATTCTGACGCTTTTTTTAGGGAAAAGTGCTTGACAAAAAACATCATGGTCGTATTCACGGAATCATGTCCCACACGCTGAGCAATCACCAATGGTTGCATCCCCTTCTCGATTAACAAAGCAATGTGCGAATGATGTAGGACGGATTTTGCGGACATTCAAAATAAAAAAGAATGTGGAGGTAACAGACAATGGCAAAATCATTATTTG
>ENA-UESE01002267-UESE01002267.1-human-gut-metagenome-genome-assembly--contig:-NODE-2267-length-11759-cov-3.294299_pt1 | contig 11759 bp, 9 predicted proteins | sample MGYA00242995_ERZ507996 | MGnify/ENA primary metagenome ERZ507996 (study PRJEB26167, sample SAMN06115489) | human gut metagenome | host: Homo sapiens | place: China:Sichuan | collected 2015-04-15... | reverse complement strand
AGAAGAAAGGGAATTTAGATGGAAGAGTTCTTAAGCGCTTAATATATTCTTCTTAGGTGCTGCTGCCGGCGTCATCTTAAGTTCCACTTCGCTGTTGTCATCAAGAAGCTCGAATTCAGCCCATGTCTTGGCGACATTCTTTGCCATTTCAGACTTAGTCATCTTCTTAACAGCATCATATCCGTGAATATGAATGAAGCGTAAAAATGAATCTCCTGTTGGGAAATCAAACTTATCCCCTCCTCTTGATTCATAAGCAAGCCTGAAATTAAGATAGCACGAAACAAGGTCTTTCTTATCATCCTCATCCATTGGTTCTCCTGGTGTAATTCCAACCAGCTCCATAAGAGTTGTAAAACTGCCCTCTTTACTGAAATATATATCATTTAACTTGGTAGATTTATAAAAATCCATGAATTCATAATATATCTTAACATCAGGATCATCACTGTATTTAGGTATCTTTCTTATAACCTGTGCACTTACTGTCACCGCCTTAAAATATTTAAGTACACTGACTCTTTTATTACCTTCAAGCACATAGAACTTATTCATGTACTCATATACTTTAATATCGTCTCTTATTCCTTCATTCACCTGACTGTCGCTAAGCGAAGCCCACTTTGCTGAAAATTCTGTTCCCCAGTCAAGTATAGGCATGAAGTTGTCTGCAAATGCAGTAGTTCTACCTGCTGTACATGTTCCAACCACAAGTCTTAACGGAATCTGGTCACTTCCAAGACTAACTTCTCTGTCAATACTGTTTTCATCAATAATATCCTCCAAAACCGGAAGATATGGGTACGTACCCTTATTTACACACGCATGATATTCTTTTTTACCAATCTTTACTGCACTAAGATAATCCTGTACTGACATATCTTCTACCTTTCCTTTCTGTCTGCATTCTACCGTTTAATGTTCCTGTATGTAACATTTGCAGACCGCCATATCTTATTTATTTCTACTTACATATATAAAACTATCACATTTTCACCAAAAAATACACCTTAAAATTGACTTTTGTTAATTATGCTAGTATCTTATTCGATAGGCTTGAAATTTTTCTATATTTCGGGTCTGAATAAAATGCATGCATATACGCATTTAAAGAAATGGAGTATACATATGAATATTGAATTTTCTAAGAGAGCTGACCGCTTTGGCAGCAACATTTTTAATATACTTAATCAGAAAAAGAATGACAGACTTGCACAGGGAAAGCCGGTATATAACTTTACTGTAGGAACTCCTGATTTCAAGCCTGATGAATCTGTTATGAAGGTTGTTTCAGAGGCAGCACTTGACCCTGAGAATTACAAGTACTCACTTGGTGATACTGATGAATTGCTTGACGCTGTATGCAAATGGTACAAACGCCGTTACAACACCGTTATCACACCTGATAAAGTCGCCTCTGTATTCGGAACCCAGGAAGGCATGGCTCATATTGCCCTTGCTTTGTGCAACCCTGGTGATTTATGCTTAGTTCCTAATCCGGGATATCCTATATTCGAGATTGGACCATTCCTGTGTGACGCACAGATTGCTTATTACAATCTTCTCCCAGAGAATGATTATCTTATAGATTTTGATTCTATCGATGAAGATACTGCAAAAAAAGCCAAAATGATGGTTGTATCTTATCCACTGAATCCTGTATGTGCTACTGCACCTGATGAATTCTACGATAAACTCATCGCATTTGCCAAGAAATATAACATCATTATTATTCACGACAACGCATATTCTGAGATTATATATGACGGACAGATTGGTGGCTCTTTCTTAAGCCACGAAGGTGCTATGGAAGTCGGAGTTGAATTCAACTCTCTTTCTAAGACTTATAATCTTACTGGTCTGCGCCTTTCATTTCTTATCGGAAACCGTGAAATCGTAAGCAAATTCAAAACTGTCCGCTCACAATTCGACTATGGAACAAGTTTTATATATCAGAAAGCTGCTGTTGCTGCACTTAACGGTCCGCAAGGATATGTCGCTGACAACCGTGCTGAATATGAGTTAAGAAGAAATGCTCTCGTTGCCGGAATTAAGAAGCTTGGACTTAAACCTGCTGATGTTAAAGGCACAATGTTTGTATGGGCTGCCATTCCTGACGGCTATACCAGTTCAGCTGATTATGTTATGGAACTTCTTAATAAGACTGGCGTTTTATGTACACCTGGAAGTAGCTTCGGAAGCCTTGGAGAAGGTCATGTAAGATTTGCCCTTGTACTTCCTCATGAAGAAATTGAGAATATATTTTCTAATCTGTAATTCACTAAAAAACATAATATACATACAAAACCCCGTATCCTGTAAAACAGAATACGGGGTTTATATGTATCTTTGATATTAACAATCACTGGTGATTAGCCACGGATCTTCTTAACAAGAGCAACAGCCTCTGCTGTCATATCCTTAATCTTGTCAAATTCTCCTGCCTTAATCATATCACCCTTAACCATCCATGATCCACCACAGCAGAAGATCTTATCGCATGATAAGAATTCCTCAAGGTTAGCTGTGTTGATACCACCTGTAGGCATGATTCTTACATTAGTGTAAGCTGCGCACATAGCCTTGATCATCTTAATTCCACCTGCAGCTGTAGCTGGGAAGAATTTAACTCTTGTAAGGCCTCTCTTAACAGCCTGAGCAAGCTCTGAAGGTGTAACGATACCTGGCATAACAGGAATGTTCTTAGAAATACAGTAATCAACGATTTCTGGATCAAATCCTGGGCTTACGATAACTGAAGCACCAGCTGCTACAGCTCTGTCAACCTGCTCTGTTGTAAGTACTGTACCTGCTGCAAGTACCATATCTGGATATGCTTCATGCATAAGACGGATAGATTCCTCAGCTGCTGCTGTACGGAATGTAACCTCTGCACAAGGAAGACCACCATCAACTAAAGCCTTAGCTAATGGAAGTGCATCTTTAGCATCATTCAATACTACTACTGGAATTACTCCAAGTTCTTCAAATTTGTCTGCAATATTGCTCATAATTATATAGACTCCTTTCATATTTTCCCAATCTCTGGGATAATTTTGTCCGCAAATATTCTATCACACTCTTAGCACCATTACAAGCATTATAAATGTTGTTATTCCCTCAGCAACAGCATACGCAAGCCATACTCCTGTCATTCCAAAAAGTGCTGACATTACAAAAACTGCACCTAAAATCAGCACAAATCCTCTTGCCACAGAAACAACTGCCGCTTTAAACGCATCCTCTGTTGCACTGAATGCACCGCCACCTACAATATTAATTCCCGCAAAGAATATTCCAATAAAATATAACTTAACGCCTTCTGTTGCGTAAAGCCTTAACATTTCTGAACCTTCACTGTTAAACACTGCGACAAACTGTCCTGCAAATATAAACAATATACTATACATAACCGCTGCAAGTACAAATGCTGTTGTATATCCCATTCGTTTTAACTGTGTACATCCATCCTTGTCTCCCCTGCCGAAACAACTGCTTATAAGTGGCTGACTTCCCTGTGCAACACCATTAAATACCGCAGTTGTGACAATTGCAATATTAGCCACAACTCCGTATGCAGCTACTCCGACATTACCAGCCAGTTTAAGTATTACGAAATTAAAAGCAAGTGTAATGACCGCTGACGACATCTCTCCTACAAATGCCGATACACCAAGCTGGCTTCCTGCCACAAGTTTTCTTACTGAAGGCTTACACACAACAAGCCTGACACTGCTTTTCTTAGAGAAGAAATGTATGCTGCATATTCCCATACCTATAATCGGCGACAAAGCTGTTGCCAGTGCTGCACCTTCCATTCCCAGATTCATCGGGAACATGAGAATATAGTCAAACACTATATTAAACAGACTGCTAAAAAGTGTTGCACTCATGGCAATTCCCGGGGCTCCGTCATTTCTCACAAATGCATTAGTCACATAGTTACACATAAACATCGGTGCAAAACACATGAATATCTTAGTATAATTATTCCCAACTGCCACAATATGTTCATCAGCTCCTAGAACACGCATGATATCTGCCGAAAAGAATATTCCGGCAAAAACGAATAGCATGCTTGACAATATACACCATATTAATGCATTCCAGAAATAATCATCTGCATCTGCATCTTTTTTAATCTTACTGATTGCATACCTTATAGCTGAACCAACACCAATCATCTCACCAATTGAGAATATTATACTATATAATGGCATAACAAGATTTAATGCTGTAAGTCCGTCTGCTCCCTTTGCTATAGATATAAAATACGAGTCAGCAAGAACGTAGCATGAAAACCCTATCATTCCGAGAATATTCTGCGATACATATTTAGAAAAATTCTTTCTGTTTTCCTCCTTGCTCATCGAAATCTCCTTAATTAAATAATATAAGTTACAAAAACGGCTCCCGTTGGGAGCCGCATTTTACACACTATCATATCTCTTAACGCAAAGCAATTACATGCCCATAATTATTTACTTAGTTCCGAAGATTCGGTCTCCGGCATCCCCAAGTCCTGGGCAAATATAAGCATCTGCGTTAAGCTCTCTGTCAAGATGTCCAATGTATATCTGAACATCTGGATGCGCCTTATGAAGCTTTTCAACTCCCTCTGGGGCAGCTATGATACACATGAACTTAATCTGCTTTCCGCCAACCTTCTTTATCTGGTCAATTGCATCAACTGCCGAACCACCTGTTGCAAGCATCGGATCTGTTACAACAATAGTTCTTTCCTCAATTGGATGTGGAAGCTTGCAGTAATATGGTACCGGCTCATGTGTCTCTTCATTACGGTACATTCCGATATGTCCAACCTTAGCAGTTGGTACAAGTGAAAGTACACCAGGAACCATTCCAAGACCTGCCCTTAAAATAGGAACAATTGCAAGCTTACGGCCTGAAATCATAGGTGTCATACAAGTTTCAATAGGTGTCTCAATCTCAACATCTTCTGTTGGAAGGTCTGATAAAGCCTCAAAACCTTCAAGCATAGCTATTTCTTCAACAAGCTTTCTGAATTCATTAGTTCCTGTTTTCTTATCTCTAAGAATTGAAATCTTATGCTGGATAAGCGGATGTGTAAATATAGTTATATTCTTCTCATTCTCAAAATCCATCATTATAAAGTACCTCCAAATTATATAATATAATTACTCAATGTATTTACTCTGCCTCTTCTGACTTTTCCTCATCTGAGTCTGTATTCATAACATAAACTCCACGGCTGCTGTCACCTGCTGGATTCTTACCGAATTCATAATCATTACCAGGTAATATAGCATTAAGAAGAATACCTGCTATAGCAGCAATTGCGAGTGCTGTAAGTGTTATAGATGTTCCACCGATTGTAAATGTAAGTCCATCACCGAAGCCTAAACCACATACAAATATAACACCTGCAATAATAAGGTTTCTTGACTTAGTAAGGTCAACCTTGTTCTCAACAACATTTCTTACACCGATAGCTGAAATCATACCGTAAAGCATGAATGATATACCACCGATAATTGCTGTTGGCATAGTTGATATAACTGATGAAAACTTAGGTATGAATGAAAGTATTATTGCAAATACTGCTGCAATCCTGATTACTCTTGGGTCATATACCTTAGAAAGTTCAAGAACTCCTGTGTTCTCACCATATGTAGTATTAGCCGGACCTCCAATTGCTCCTGCAAATGCTGTTGCAACACCATCACCGATAAGTGTTCTGTGAAGTCCCGGATCTGCTAAGTAGTTTTCTTCAACTGTAGCTGAAATAGCTGACATATCTCCGATATGCTCCATCATTGTTGCAATAGCAATCGGTGCCATAACAAGGATTGATGTAACATCAAATTTCATAAACTGGAACTTCGGAATTCCTACCCATGAAGCAGATGCAATTGATGAGAAATTAAGTATCGCTGAACCATCAGGATTATGTACTCCGCATGCATTAAGAATAAGTGCAAATACATATGAAATTACTACACCCATAAGAATAGGGATAATCTTGAAAAGTCCCTTGCCCCATATATTGAATATAATAATTACAGCAAGTGCAACAAATGCAAGTAACCAGTTAGCTGATGCATTAGTGATAGCTGAACCTGCAAGTGAAAGACCGATACATATAATGATAGGTCCTGTAACTACAGGTGGAAGGAATTTCATAACTCTGTTGACTCCAACAAGCTTAATTATAAGTGCAAGTACAAAGTAAAGCATTCCGGCAACAAATATACCACCACATGCATAAGCAGCCTTATCATTAGCTGACATTCCAGCATACATACCGCTGTCAAGATTAGCTACTGTGTAGAATCCACCAAGAAATGCAAAGGAAGATCCTAAGAATGCAGGTACTTTGAACTTAGTACACAGGTGGAATATCAATGTACCAAAGCCTGCACAGAAAAGTGTTACTGATACAGACAGACCTCTGGTAAGCTCCTCACCGCAGGCAGCCTGAAAATATCCTGATACCAGAATAGGTACAAGAATAGTTGCGCCAAACATGGCAAACATATGCTGAATACCAAGAATCAGCATCTTCGCTTTACCAAGCTTTCTGGCATCACGAATAGGTTCGATTTTCTTTTGTTCCATAATACGCTCCAATCAATATATATTTTCATATTATTATAGAACATATTATGATTTAGGGCAATGAAAAAATATTCCATTTTAAACATTTCGGGGCATGAAAAGCTTTTGCCTTCCATGCCCCGAAACTCGTGTTATGGTCAAAAATTGGATTATTTCTCTTCCGCAATAGCAGCCTGTGCTGCAGCAAGTCTTGCAATAGGTACTCTGAATGGTGAGCAGCTCACATAATCAAGACCAATCTTGTGGCAGAATGCAACTGATGAAGGATCTCCACCATGCTCTCCACAGATACCTATGTGAAGATCCGGATTAACCGGTCTTCCAAGCTTTATTGTCATCTCCATAAGCTTGCCTACACCATTCTGGTCAAGCTTTGCAAATGGGTCATTCTCAAATATCTTAGATTCATAATATGCATTAAGGAACTTACCAGCGTCATCTCTTGAGAATCCGAATGTCATCTGTGTAAGATCGTTAGTACCAAAGCAGAAGAAATCAGCTTCCTTGGCAATCTCATCAGCAGTAAGTGCAGCTCTTGGAATCTCAATCATAGTACCAACCTCGTATTCAAGGTCGATTCCTGCTGCCTTAATCTCTTCATCTGCTGTCTCAACAACAGTCTTCTTTACATACTTTAATTCCTTAACCTCACAGATAAGAGGAATCATAATCTCAGGCTTAACATTCCAGTCAGGATGTGCCTTCTTAACATTGATTGCAGCTCTTATAACAGCTCTTGTCTGCATCTTGGCAATCTCTGGATATGTTACTGCAAGACGGCATCCTCTGTGTCCCATCATTGGATTAAACTCATGAAGACTTGCAATAATATTCTTAATAGTCTCTACTGACTTGCCCTGTGATTCAGCTAACTTCTTAATATCTTCTTCCTCTGTAGGAACAAATTCATGAAGAGGTGGATCAAGGAATCTGATAGTTACAGGATTACCTTCAAGTGCCTCATAAAGTGCTTCGAAATCCCCCTGCTGATATGGCAGAATCTTATCCAGTGCTGCTTCTCTTTCTTCTACAGTATCAGAACATATCATCTCTCTGAATGCTGCAATTCTGTCCTCTTCAAAGAACATATGCTCAGTACGGCAAAGTCCGATACCTTCTGCTCCAAGTTCTCTTGCCTTCTTGGCATCCTTAGGAGTATCTGCATTAGTACGAACCTTTAACTTTCTGTACTTATCAGCCCACTCCATAACTCTTCCAAACTCTCCTGCAATCTTGGCATCAACCGTAGGAATCTGCCCATCATATATGTTGCCTGTTGTACCATCAATAGATATATAATCTCCTTCATGGTATTCCTTGCCTGCAAGTGTGAACTTCTTATTAGCTTCATCCATTGCAATATCACCACAGCCAGATACACAGCAGGTTCCCATACCTCTTGCAACAACCGCTGCATGGCTTGTCATACCTCCTCTTACAGTAAGAATACCCTGTGAAGCCTTCATACCTGTAATATCTTCTGGCGATGTCTCAAGTCTTACAAGAACAACCTTCTCTCCCCTTGCATTCCACTCTTCTGCGTCTTCTGCTGAGAAAACAATCTTACCACATGCAGCGCCAGGAGATGCTCCAAGACCTCTTCCTGCTGGAGTTGCAGCCTTAAGTGCAGCTGCATCAAACTGAGGATGAAGAAGTGTATCAAGATTACGAGGATCAATCATTGCAACTGCTTCCTTCTCTGTTCTCATCCCCTCATCTACAAGGTCGCATGCAATCTTTAATGCTGCCTGTGCTGTTCTCTTACCATTACGTGTCTGTAACATGAACAGCTTGCCATGCTCTACTGTAAATTCCATATCCTGCATATCTCTGTAATGTTCTTCCAGAGTTGCACACACATCCTTAAACTGCTCAAATGCTTCCGGGAACTTCTCACTCATTTCCTGAATATGCATTGGAGTTCTTACTCCGGCAACAACATCTTCACCCTGTGCGTTAGTAAGGAACTCTCCAAAAAGTCCTTTAGCACCAGTTGCAGGATCTCTTGTAAATGCAACACCAGTTCCACAGTCATCCCCCATATTACCAAATGCCATAGACTGTACATTAACTGCTGTTCCCCAAGAATAAGGAATATCATTATCTCTTCTGTATACATTAGCTCTTGGGTTGTCCCATGAACGGAATACAGCTTTTATAGCTCCGTATAACTGTTCCTTAGGATCATCTGGGAAATCATTGCCAATCTTAGACTTATATTCAGCCTTAAACTGTGTTGCAAGCTCCTTAAGATCATCCGCTGTAAGCTCTACATCAAGCTTAACCCCTCTCTCATCCTTCATCTTGTCAATAAGCTCTTCGAAATATTTCTTGCCAACTTCCATAACTACATCTGAATACATCTGGATAAATCTTCTATAACAATCCCATGCCCATCTTGGATTGCCGGATTTCTGTGCAATTACATTAACAACGTCCTCGTTAAGTCCAAGATTAAGGATTGTATCCATCATACCCGGCATAGAAGCTCTTGCTCCAGAACGAACAGAAACTAAAAGTGGATTCTCCATATCTCCAAACTTCTTGCCTGTAATCTGTTCCATCTTCTCGATATGTTCGTTAATCTGTCCCATGATCTCATCATTGATTTCTCTACCATCCTCGTAATACTGGGTACAAGCTTCCGTGGTAATAGTAAACCCCTGTGGAACCGGAAGACCAATATTAGTCATCTCTGCCAGATTCGCACCTTTACCACCAAGAAGTTCACGCATATCTGCGTTACCCTCTGTAAACAAATACACCCATTTCTTTCCCATAACAAAACCTCCATAATTTAATATTCAGTTATTTAAGTAGTATGTTTCTTAGCTTGTTAAAATTATAACATAGTAATCGTTTTCGTGCAACCATAAATGTATTTATTTTAATACAATTTTATATACAAGCCTTACATTTACAGAATATGCTTAATATGGGAAAATATTCATGCTGTACTAAATAGTACAACAATAGAACCATCACTGAAAACACAATATAAGGAGGATTTTTCTATGCCTAAAGACCCTGTTATGCTTTTAAGCTTTGTCAATACACAACTTCGAGACAATTACAATACATTAGAGGAACTGTGCAAATCTTATATGGTTTCTGAGGAAGAAATAACCAATAAGTTAAAATCAATTAATTATGAATATAATACTGAAAAGAACCAGTTTATCTAGTTCTGTATAAATATGTCTTAATCTGATTATTGATTCGTTGTTCATGATACCTATAGGTAGTCGCATTATCACTTGATTTATAGGACATATCCAGGCAGAATCCTTATTCAACCTTCACTTTTTCTTCCAATCTGCCTATAGATAAACTTCCTCGTGCCTGCCTGATATGTATATTCCTGCAATTTCATGTATTTCTGCCTGAAATTTGCCTATATAGATTGATTATTTATTGTTCTTATAGGAACACGCAGAAGTAAGTTCCTGAACAGAAACAGACTTTTCCATAAAATAAAAGCAATGCCAGTATCCACTCTTCCCAGCATTGCTTTATCTTTATATATTATATTGTTATTCTGTCTTTCTTATCAGCTATCATTCCATATCCGGACACTTGTATCCCGCATTAATCATATTAGCTCGCAGCTTTTCTACACTTATCCCAAGCTTTTGTGCACCCTTTTCCATACTTATGCTCTTATCTTCGACCAGTGAATATATCATCTGATTGCCGCCAAGACTAAGTCCTTCTTCTCTTCCCTTCTGAAGCCCTTTCTCAATTCCCCTGTCTTCAAGCCTCTGCGCTACATCACACATATTGCTCACTCCTTCCTTATCTGACAATATCTCTTGATATCTGTTATCCCCTGTCATAACTGATAAAAACTTTAGTATCTCATCCACGTGCTTAATTGTTGTCTTATCATCTGGTATGTAATCTTTGTTCTTTCTCTTGTTCACAAAGAAATTAGCAACTATCTTATAATCACTCGTAAACTTTGCTATCTGTTCATCTGTCAGCCACGCTATCTCAAATACATTAGCTTTAGTGTCATTAACATACTTATCCAGATTATCCGGAACTTTAATCAGAGACTTAAGATTCTTTGGTGCTGTCCATTTTCTGTCTGTACCATAATACAGCACCATCGTTATTACCGGCACTATTGTTTTCTTATCATATTGTCCTCTGTATGAAGCACCTTCATATCCCGATATCCTTGCTGGCATTCTTTTCTCAACCTTTGTCTGATTCTCTATGCCATACAAGACTATGTCTGTACATCCTCTTTTCCAATACTTAGCAATATCGCGTTCCTGTTCATGAACTTTTCCGTCTTCAGCCTTATACTGTGAATGAACTGTCGTATTAACAAGTTCATTCTCTTCAACCTCTGGCTTTCCATCAAATAACAACACATTAACAATATCCGCAAATATATCATTATTATCTTCCAGTACCTTTTGTGTTATATCTTTCTCTTTCATTCACATGCAAGCAGTCTGCCATGAATCTTTAACCATAAATCATTTTTAATATACAATTAATATATATATTTGTCAATACCGTAATTGCGGTATATTATACATTATATTACCTGATACCTATAGGTAGTCGCATTATTGCTTGACTTATAGGACATATCCGGGCAGAACCATTATTCAGCCTTCACTTTTTCTCCCAATCTACCTATAGATAAGCTTCCTCGTGCCTGCCTGATAGGTGATTTCCTACATTCTCATGTATTTCTGCCTGTATTTTACCTATATAGCCTGACTATTTTTTGTTCTTATAGGAACACGTAGAAACAAGTCCATGAACATAAGCTGGCTTTGCCAAAAAAAGAAAAGCAATGCCAGTATCCGCTCTTCCTAACATTGCTTTATCTTTATATATTATATTATCAGCTATCACTCCATATCCGGACACTTATATCCTGCATTAATCATATTAGCTCGCAGCTTTTCTACACTTATCCCAAGCTTTTGCGCGCCCCTTTCCATACTTATGCTCTCATCTTCTACCAGTGAATATATCATCTGATTGCCCTCTTCTCTTCCTTTCTGAAGACCCTGTTTTATTCCCTCTTTAATTCCTTTCTCAATCCCCGCTTTCATTCCTTTCTCAATTCCCCTGTCTTCAAGCCTCTGCGCTACATCACACATATTGCTCACTCCTTCCTTATCTGACAATAT
>ENA-UESE01002258-UESE01002258.1-human-gut-metagenome-genome-assembly--contig:-NODE-2258-length-11825-cov-5.314096_pt1 | contig 11825 bp, 5 predicted proteins | sample MGYA00242995_ERZ507996 | MGnify/ENA primary metagenome ERZ507996 (study PRJEB26167, sample SAMN06115489) | human gut metagenome | host: Homo sapiens | place: China:Sichuan | collected 2015-04-15... | reverse complement strand
TGATCGCGACAGGATTCAAACCTGTAACCGGCTGATCCGTAGTCAGCTACTCTATTCAGTTGAGCTACGCGACCGTTATTTTGTTTTAACGGGTGCAAAGATACGGACTTTTCCCGAATTAGCAAGCTTTTCACCGACTTTTTTTGTAGAAAATTATTCTATGAACCGATAATTGAATAGTTGTAAACCTATACTTAGTCCGACATTCCACTCCCTTTTCGGTGAGCTATAATGATTTACATATGCAGAGATATCTCCAAAAGGCAATTGACATACAACAGAAATTTCTCCTAAATATTCAAACTTGGAGAAAGCTTTTCCGTAATATGCTTTATTCAACGAGTTTTTTTCGATTGGATAAATAGGCATAAAACCATAAAATTCTCCCCGAAGATGGAACATCTGGCTTAAACGGTAAATAGGCCGAATGCCGGCTCCGACAAATTGATTGGCACGAAAGGCTTCGTTGTAAGTCAATTTGCTATGTAATGTAGGAGAAAACTCTCCAGCTTGCATCATTGTGGCCGTATAGTTCTCGGAGAAGTTTTTGGAGGCATACAGGGCTTTCAAATACCATCCTAAAACCCAATGTTCACTCATATTATGATATTTCTCTTTCATATAAGATAATTGCAGCCAGGAGTGATGATCTTTGTTGTTACTGGTCGTACTTCCTTCGCCCGGATAGAATCGTTCTTTTCCAACGAAAATCTGGGCTACAAGGGCTTCTCTGTATCCACGTGTAGGATATTGTTTGGAATTAAGAGTACTTCCATTAAAACTAATTGATCCACCAAATAAATCATAGCGGCTTTTATCAAATTTGTCATTTCCGAAGTCAATGACACTTTTTTGAAAATATTTATCCTCTATTCTTGCAATTCCTACTCCAAACTCTGCTCGCTTGCTCGAAAGGAAAGGTAATCCAACCTGTAATTTCAAGAAACGTTCGTCTTTCTGGTTAAAGGCCGGTTTGTTATTTCGCGAAAAAAGTTTGTCCTTCTTAAAATAGTCGAAAGTACTGATCGAACCTATAAGACGATACGAGGTAGGAATGGCAGTGGCAAAGTCTATTTTTGCCATAAATTGCACGTTGTTATATACCTTTCCAAGTTGCCCGTCAAGAATAAACTCTTTGGCATAGTAGTTTAAGTCCTGATAACTAAGTCCCAGGTAGATCTGATTCGAATTGGAGGTGGATATGTTACCTCCCAGCCGTACAGCAAAGTTGTTTTCCAGTTTGACTTTTAAATGCAGATCATAGGTGTCATCTTCTGGATTATAAATTGCATGCGGTATGATTTCTGAAATCATTTTATCTGATAGCAATCGAAAATAACCTTGCTTTAAATCTTCATAGGTGAATTCTTTGTTATCCGACTTATGAAATTCTTTCTTCATATATGCCTGTTGTTGTGGATTAGCTCCATCAATGATGATATTTTTAAAACGTAGTTCCGGGAAATTACTACGGTATACCATTCTCCTTAAACGAATATTGTCCAGATTCACACGCCGATGGATACGGCTTTTGATAGAATCCATCATGCTGATGGTTCGATTATATCCTATATCATGTAATTCGTCGATGCGTTGAAAATCCATCAGATTGACGTTGTCATATTTGAACGTCATTAAAATCCCCATAGAGTCCGGAATAGAATAGTCGGTTTTCTGCATCACCATATTCTCAATTTGACTCATGAGGTCATTTTCCTTGGGTTTAGTGGGATTGGTGGATACAACGCTTCCTATAATGACATCCGGATGAAAATCATCTCTCATGACGTCCGTGGGAAAGTTATTATAGATACCTCCATCGTAGGCCAGTACATTGTCTATTTCAATGGGTTTAAACATGAAAGGGAAGCTCATGGAAGCTCTGACGGCATCTCCTAAATCTCCTTCCTTCATGACTAACTGTTTTTTATTGTACACATCGGACGCAATGCAACGGAAAGGAACAAAAAGTTTATCAAAATCTCCCTTACAAGCGGCCGTAGCACGTGCATATAGGTCAACAAACACGAGATTCATTTGAATCGGGTTGACAACACTGGTAGGCAGGAATTGAGGTTTTAAACTCTTCAGTGAATCTTTGAATGAAAAACGAATATTGAAAAATTCGGGAGTGGGAAGATTCTTTTTGAAATGATATACGTATTTCTCTTCCACTTCTCCGGAATACCATCGTTTAAAGTCCTCCGATTTGAGCAGTTCTACCATGTCGTCAGGAGAGTATCCCATGGCATACAAGGAGCCGATAATGGCTCCCATGGAAGTACCAGCAATGTAGTCAATAGGGATGTTGTTTTCTTCCAATGCGCGAATGATGCCGATGTGCGTCATTCCTTTGGCGCCACCACCGCTTAATACAAGTCCTACTTTTTGGGCATGGATAGCCGGGATAATCAGCCATAAAGTAATGAACACTAAAAAAATCTTTCTCATAACCCAAATCAAACAATTGAATTTTTTGTCTATTAAGTGTTCAAATATATACAATACTTTTCAATTAATCGATATTTTGCCGATCGTTTTAAATTGAAAAAGAGCATTACAACGTGTATTTAACGTTGAATGCTCTTTCTTGAAGTATGTGTAATGTTTAAAGGGGCGATATTAAATCAGCTCAATGCTACGTTTTACGAAGTTATTCAAAGCTTCACCTCTTAACATATTGTTTTGAAGTAAGGCCAGATCGATAAGCTGGCGGATAACTTTGTTATTGCTTGCATAGCCGATAAAGATAGCTTCTTTCTTGCTTTTCAGATCATCCCACTTCTTGTCGAGATCGTTTAATTCATCTTTTTCAGCTGTTGGGATGTCTTCTTCCTTTTTATCCTTCTGTTTGTCTTTCAACTCATTACGTTGTTTGTTGACGTTATCCATTTCGGAGAGTATCGGAGCTACTTCTGCTTGACAGGCATTCTCTTCTTCATTCAATACTTGTTTTATCAACTTGTGGTCTGAATTCAGGATCAGATTGAACATGTCAGGCATTTCGCCGTAGAAGCTCATTCCGGCTTGAATATTTGCCATTTCTTTCATACGACGCATATATTCGCTTTGAGTAATCATGACCGGAGCCGAATTTTCTCCCAACGCTTGCGTCATCACATTGAATTCAACCTTATCCATTTTAGGCAATTGGCTCTTGAAGGCTGTTGTGATTGCATCTTGTTTGTTGGCTTCCAGAGTTTCACCTTTCTTGTCTTCTTTTACAATCAGATTGTCAACAACATCACTGTCTACACGGGTGAAACGGGATTTCTCAAGCTTTTGCTCCAACATACTTACCATAGCTACATCTAACTGGCCATCCATGAGCAAGACATTATAGCCTTTATTGGTTGCAGCCTCAATATAGCTGTATTGTTCGTCCTTGTTATTTGCATACAGATAGATTAGATTTCCATCTTTGTCTGTCTGGTTATCTTTAATAAGGGTCTGATATTCCTCGAATGTGTAATGTTTGTCATTTGTATCGGTGAAAAGGGCGAATTTTTGCGCTTTATCATAGAAATCCTCTTGTGTGAGCATTCCATAATTGATAAATATTTTCAAGTCGTTCCACTTTTCTTCAAACTGCTTACGATCATTCTTGAATATAGACTGTAAACGGTCGGAAACTTTCTTGGTGATATAAGTTGAAATCTTCTTCACGTTTGAGTCGCTTTGCAAGTATGAACGGGAAACGTTCAACGGAATATCCGGAGAATCTATTACTCCATGTAACAAAGTCAGGAAGTCCGGCACAATGCCTTCAACAGAGTCTGTTACATATACTTGATTGCAATATAACTGAATCTTGTTCTTATTTAATTCAATATTGCTCTTTACCTTCGGGAAGTAGAGGATACCAGTCAGATGGAATGGATAATCCACATTCAGGTGAATCCAGAAGAGTGGTTCATCAGACATCGGATATAGCTTGCTATAGAATGATTTGTAATCTTCATCCGAAAGTTCGCTAGGTTTGCGTGTCCACAAAGGAGTGGTGTCATTGATTATATTATCTTCAGCCGTTTCTACCTGTTTGCCGTCTTTCCATTCTTTCTTTTTTCCAAATGCAATAGGAACAGGAAGGAAGCTGCAATATTTCTTCAGAAGTTCGGAGATACGTGCTTCTTCGAGGAATTCTTTGCAGTCGTCATCAATGTATAAGATGATATCTGATCCACGGTCGGCTTTTTCTATTTCTTCAATAGTGAATTCAGGGCTGCCATCACAAGTCCATTTTACGGCTTTTGCATCGTCTCTGTATGATTTAGTGATAATCTCCACTTTCTTTGCAACCATAAAGGCAGAGTAGAAGCCAAGTCCGAAATGTCCGATAATGGCATTTGCATCGTTCTTATACTTCTCCAGGAAGTCATTAGCTCCAGAGAAAGCTATTTGATTGATGTACTTCTCTATTTCTTCTGCAGTCAAACCGATACCACGGTCAGAAATGGTAATAGTATCTTTGCCTAATTCAACGTGAACAGTTAAGTCACCCAGTTCACCTTTGAATTCGCCAATAGAAGCAAGCGTATTCAGCTTCTGAGTGGCATCTACCGCATTGGATACTAACTCGCGCAGAAAAATCTCATGGTCACTGTACAAAAACTTTTTAATGATAGGGAAAATGTTTTCTGTTGTAACCCCAATATTACCTTTTTGCATAATACGTATATTTTTTTAGTTTATCTATTGATTAATTTTAATTGATATTTGTCCATACAGAGACAAAAAAAATGCCAGACCCGAAGGTCTGACATTATGGCATATTAAATTATTTTCTTATTCAGGAAATAACTCTATTCCGGAGAAACAACTTTCATCTCCAATTCGCCTTTTTCTTCATTAAGGGTTACTTGAATAGTATCTCCCTCTTTTAAAGACGAGGAAATGATGAGCTCGGATAAACCATCCTCCAGATAGGTTTGAATTGCGCGCTTCAAAGGACGGGCGCCATATTGTATGTCATATCCCTTGCTAGCGATGAATTCTTTCGCCTTATCTTCAATAACAAGCTTGTAACCAATAGATTCTATTCTATCGTACAATCCTTTTAGCTCTATGTCTATAATCTTTGTTATCGCTTCCAGAGAAAGTTGATCAAACGTGATAATCTCATCTACACGATTGATGAATTCAGGCGCGAATGATTTATTTAGAGCTTTTTGTATAACACTTCGCGAGAATTCTTTATCATCCAGGCGGCTTTGTGTCGCAAAACCAACACCACGTCCAAATTCTTTCAGCTGGCGGGTTCCGATATTGGAAGTCATGATAATAACGGTATTTTTGAAATCTACCATTCTGCCATAACTGTCAGTCAGACGACCCTCATCCATTACCTGAAGCAGGATATTGAATACATCCGGATGTGCTTTTTCTATTTCATCAAGCAATACAATAGAGTATGGTTTACGGCGCACTTTTTCTGTCAGCTGGCCACCTTCATCATATCCTACGTATCCCGGAGGTGCCCCAACCAAGCGTGAAACAGTGAACTTTTCCATATATTCACTCATATCGATACGAATCAGTGCATCGGCAGAACCGAACATATACTTGGCCAACTCTTTTGCTAGGTGAGTTTTACCAACTCCTGTCGGACCTAAGAACATAAACGTGCCAATGGGCTTATTAGGATCTTTGAGTCCTACACGGCTTCGCAAAATGGCTTTGACCAGCTTTTCTATCGCTGTGTCTTGTGCGATGACTTTAGCTTGCAAATCTTCTTTCATACCTGCTAGCTTGATGCCTTCGGCCTGTGCCATTCGTTGTACTGGAATGCCTGACATCATTGAGATAACATTGGCAATTTCTTCTGCATCAACAGTTTGCCTGTTTTCTTTTAGATTGGCTTCCCATTCTTTTTTCATCTCATCCAATTGGATAGAAAGTTCTTTCTCCTTATCACGGAAGCTGGCTGCAAGTTCAAAATTCTGCGATTTTACGGCTTCATTTTTCTTGTTTTTAGCTTCTTCGATCAGCTTTTCCTGTTCTTCTATCTCTTTGGGTACATTGACATTAGTAAGATGTACACGTGAGCCGGCTTCATCTAAAGCATCAATGGCTTTATCAGGGAAATTACGATCTGTGATATAGCGGTCTGTCAGCTTGACACATGCTTCCAATGCTTCATCTGTATAATACACATTGTGATGATCTTCATACTTATCCTTGATATTACGCAAAATCTGCAGAGTTTCGGCAGCAGTAGTCGGTTCTACGATTACTTTTTGGAAACGACGTTCCAATGCGCCATCTTTCTCAATATTCTTACGATATTCATCAAGAGTGGTGGCACCGATACATTGTATTTCTCCTCTTGCCAATGCTGGCTTTAGCATATTGGCGGCATCCATAGAGCCTGCTGCAGAGCCTGCGCCTACAATCGTGTGAATTTCATCAATGAATAATATAACATTCGGATTCTTCTGCAATTCATTGAGAATGGAACGGATACGTTCTTCAAATTGTCCACGGTACTTTGTTCCTGCCACAACAGCAGTCATGTCAAGAGCAACGACTCGTTTATCAAACAGGATACGCGAAACCTTTTTCTGAATGATTCTCAATGCAAGACCTTCAACAATCGCTGATTTTCCTACACCGGGTTCACCAATCAGAATTGGGTTATTCTTTTTGCGTCGACTTAATATCTGCGCTAAACGTTCGATTTCTCTTTCTCTGCCCACAACAGGATCCAACCGTCCTTCTTCTGCCGCTTTTGTCATGTCAGTACCGAAATTGTCAAGTACCGGCGTATCATTAGACGGCTTCTTGGAAGCGGTTTGTGCCTGTTGGCGTTCATCCGAACCACCTCTGCCGGAACGAGGAGAAGACATTTCTTCGTCATCCTCATCGTCTTCCGAAAAGCCCATGCCGGAATTGACATCCGGCTGCAATGTAGCTTGCTCCAGTACTTTCACGTAGTTTATATCGTTTGCTTCAAGTACGGAAGCCGCCATATTGTTTTTTTCTCTTAAAATAGCCAATAATACATGTTCTGTATCAGCGATGTTACTTTTCATTCCACGAGCTTCTAAAATACACATTTTTAATATCTTTGCCGCATCATTAGATAACGGCACCTCTGCATCAGGCAATAACATTTCATCAGCTTCTGCCTTCAGCTGAGCTTCAATCTGTTGCTTTATAGCAGCCAGATTGGTGTTGAGTTTAGACAATATCTCGATAGCTTTTCCTTCACCGTCACGGAGTATTCCCAGAAGCAGGTGTTCGGGACCTATATACCTACTTCTCAACCGGTTCGCTTCTTCCTTACTATAGACGATAATGTCGGAAACTCTTTGTGAGAATTGATTATTCATACTTTTTTCCTTTTCTTCTAAGGGTTATTCACTGGCAAATATACGCATTTAATCAAGTTTGTATTGCAATATTTGCTTTATTTCTTATATCTACAAATGGCGTGCCATAAAAACAGTGTATTTGTATTATATATATAAGGTATAACAAATAATAGGCTCTTTTTTACCGATGTTATTTATCTTTCCATATTATATTTATCGTTTTTATCTTTTTATTTTTGTATTTTAAAGTTTGGCGGGTTATCGTCTCGGTCATGATAAAACTTTCTTTCTAAAAACTTTCGTATATCGGGGAAAAGTAGTACTTTAGCGTGGTTTTTCACAAACCGTAGAATGTATAATTAATAATCATTTTAAATGCTTGAACAAGACAGAATTATAAAGATTAACATCGAGGAGGAAATGAAGTCATCGTACATTGACTACTCCATGTCGGTCATCGTTTCGCGTGCCCTTCCGGATGTTAGAGATGGATTTAAGCCTGTTCACCGTAGAATTTTATACGGAATGATGGAATTAGGCAATACTTCAGACAAACCTTATAAAAAGTCAGCGAGAATCGTGGGTGAGGTACTTGGTAAGTATCATCCTCATGGGGATTCTTCTGTTTATTTTGCAATGGTACGTATGGCGCAGGAATGGGCAATGCGTTATCCTTTGGTAGATGGACAGGGAAACTTTGGTTCTGTGGATGGTGATAGCCCTGCTGCTATGCGTTATACAGAAGCTCGTCTCAATAAGTTGGGTGAAGCAATGATGGATGACCTGTATAAGGAAACCGTTGATTTTGAGCCAAACTTTGATAATACGCTGGTGGAACCTAAGGTGATGCCGACGCGTATCCCGAACCTTCTGGTGAACGGAGCATCCGGTATTGCTGTTGGTATGGCTACCAATATGCCTCCTCATAATCTTTCGGAAGTGATTGAAGCATGTGATGCATATATTGATAATCCGGAAATTACGGTAGAGGAACTGATGGAATTTGTTAAAGCACCGGATTTCCCTACTGGCGGATATATATATGGTGTGAGTGGTGTACGCGAAGCATATTTGACAGGTCGCGGACGTGTAATTATGCGTGCGAAAGCTGAAATTGAAAGCGGACAAACACATGACAAGATCGTAATAACAGAGATTCCTTATAATGTAAATAAGGCCGAACTGATTAAATATATTGCTGATCTTGTAAATGATAAGAAGATAGAAGGTATCTCAAATGCCAACGATGAGTCTGACCGTGATGGTATGCGTATTGTTATTGACATAAAACGTGATGCAAATGCAAGTGTAGTGTTGAATAAACTCTATAAAATGACAGCTTTGCAGACCTCTTTTGGTGTTAACAATGTGGCTTTGGTTCATGGACGTCCAAAAACGTTGAATCTAAGAGATTTAATTAAATATTTCATAGAGCATAGACACGAAGTTGTTATTCGTCGTACTCAGTTCGATCTTCGTAAGGCGAAAGAGCGTGCGCACATTCTTGAAGGTTTGATTATTGCTTCAGATAATATTGATGAAGTAATTCGTATCATTCGTGCTGCAAAAACTCCGAATGACGCAATAACAGGCTTGATTGAGCGATTTAACCTGACAGAAATTCAGGCTCGTGCAATTGTAGAAATGCGTTTGCGTCAGTTAACCGGTCTGATGCAGGATCAGCTTCATGCGGAATACGAAGAAATAATGAAGCAGATAGCTTATTTGGAAAGTATTCTGGCTGATGATGAAGTATGTCGTCGGGTAATGAAAGAGGAATTGTTAGAAGTCAAAGCGAAATATGGAGATGTACGTCGCTCTGAAATTGTTTATTCTTCAGAAGAATTTAATCCGGAAGACTTCTATGCAGATGATCAGATGATTATTACAATTTCTCATATGGGTTATATTAAACGTACACCGTTGACCGAATTCCGTGCCCAAAATCGTGGTGGAGTAGGTTCGAAAGGTACGGAAACCCGTGATGAAGACTTTGTAGAGCATATTTATCCTGCTACCATGCACAATACCATGATGTTCTTTACACAAAAGGGTAAGTGTTATTGGCTGAAAGTATATGAAATACCTGAAGGAACGAAGAATTCTAAGGGCCGTGCTATTCAGAACTTGTTGAATATTGATTCGGATGATAATGTAACTGCATACTTGCGTGTGAAGAGTTTAGAGGATTCCGAGTTTATCAATAGCCACTATGTATTATTCTGTACTAAGAAAGGTGTAATAAAGAAGACATTGCTTGAACAGTATTCTCGTCCTCGTCAGAATGGTGTAAATGCTATAACTATCCGCGAAGATGATAGCGTAATTGAAGTTCGTATGACGAATGGAAATAATGAAATCATCATTGCAAACCGCAATGGTCGTGCAATTCGTTTCCATGAGGCAGCAGTTCGTGTAATGGGACGTACAGCAACAGGTGTACGTGGTATTACGTTGGATAATGATGGTCAGGATGAAGTAGTAGGAATGATTTGTATCAAAGATTTGGAGACAGAATCTGTAATGGTAGTTTCCGAACAAGGATATGGTAAACGTTCTGAAATTGAAGACTATCGTAAAACGAACCGTGGAGGTAAGGGTGTGAAGACCATGAATATTACCGAAAAGACAGGTAAGTTGGTAACAATCAAGTCGGTAACTGATGAAAATGACTTGATGATTATCAATAAGTCTGGTATCACTATTCGTTTGAAGGTAGCGGATGTTCGTATAATGGGCCGTGCTACTCAAGGCGTTCGTCTGATAAATCTTGAAAAACGTAACGACCAGATTGGTTCGGTATGTAAGGTTATGACAGAAAGTCTTGAAGATGAAATTCCGGCAGAAGAGGCAGAGGGTACAATCGTGAGTGATCCGAATGCTGATGTTCCTGATATTGATGATGCAGCGGACGTAAATGAAAACGAAAGCAATAACGAAATTGAGGAATAGACATAATATTAATAATTAATCAAACAACAATCATGAAAAGAGTATTATTTTCTATGGTTTTATTGATGGCTGTTAGCTTCTCATTCGCTCAGATGAAGAATGTGAAAGAAGCAAAGAGTATGGCTAATGACGTAAAACCTAATTTTAAGCAGGCTGAACAGCTTATTAAGGAGGCTATGAAGAATCCTGAAACGAAGGATCTTGCTGACACATGGGACGTTGCTGGATTTATTCAGAGACGTATCAACGAGGAGCAAATGAAAAATGCTTTTTTGAAGAAACCGTATGATACATTGAAAGTATACAATAGTATTCTGAAAATGTATGAGTACTATAATAAGTGTGATGAATTAGCGGAAATACCTAATGAAAAGGGAAAAGTTAAAAACAAATATCGGAAGGCTAATGCTTCCAGTATGTTGGCTGAACGTCCTAATTTGATTAATGGTGGTATTCAGTATTTCAACCTGGACAAGAATAAAGAAGCTTTGAAGTTCTTTGCAACCTATGTAGAGTCAGCTTCTTATCCGATGTTAGCTGATAAAGAATTGGCTAAAAACGATACTCTTCTTCCGCAAATTGCTTATTATGCAACATTAGCTGCTGATAGAGTAGGTGATAAAGATGCGATCATTAAATATGCTCCTATGGCTTTATCCGATAAAGATGGAGGTAAATTTGCAATGCAATTGATGGCTGATGCTTATAAAGCTAAAGGTGATACTGCTGCATGGATTAAGTCTTTGGAAGAGGGTATCCTTAAGTTCCCTGGAAATGATTATTTCTTCGCTAATTTGGTTGATTATTATAATAGCTCTAATCAAGCTTCTAAAGCTATGGAGTTTGCTGATAGAATGTTAGCTAATGATCCGAATAACAAGTTGTATTTGTATGTAAAAGCATATCTTTATCATAATATGAAAGAATATGATAATGCAATCGAATACTACAAAAAAGCTATTGCTGCTGATCCGGAATATGCAGAAGCATACTCTAATGTAGGTTTGGTATATTTGATGAAAGCACAGGATTATGCTGATAAAGCAACAACAGATATCAATGATCCTAAGTACGCTGAAGCACAAGCTGTGGTTAAGAAATTCTACGAAGAAGCTAAACCATTCTATGAAAAAGCCAGAGCTTTAAAACCCGATCAACAAGATTTATGGTTGCAAGGTCTTTACAGAGTTTACTATAACTTGAATATGGGACCTGAATTCGAAGAAATCGATAAGATGATGAAGTAAGATCGTTTTCTGAAAAAATATAAGAAGGCTATTAGAAATAGTAGTCTTCTTTTTTTTATTCAATAGTTTAAAGTAGTAATTGAAAAATCTTATATTTGATATGGACTTGAGTGGAACAGGTAAATTTCTTCATTTAAATAAAAATAGAAAAAGGAGTAAGGTCATTATATTACTCCTTTTTCTATTAAACATAATATTAATTATTCCCTAATCTTGGATGCTCATTTTTTGCCTGATTTGATCAGCTGTTAATAACAAGCAATGGTGTATCAGAATGAAATATCATCTTTCTCGCAATTCCAGGATTGAATAA